>Ga0214919_10002014_pt1 | contig 32414 bp, 33 predicted proteins | sample LL1503_MetaG_FD_177994 | JGI IMG/M metagenome (GOLD analysis project Ga0214919, IMG submission 177994) | Freshwater microbial communities from Lake Lanier, Atlanta, Georgia, United States - LL-1503 | ecosystem: Environmental > Aquatic > Freshwater > Lake | place: USA: Georgia | collected... | reverse complement strand
GATAGTAAAGATTATAATAAAAAATTAGCAGAAAGGAGAATTAACAATGTGTATGATTTGCTAGAAAAAAGTGCTTTAAAATTCAATAAAAATCTTGAACGCATTGCATTTGGAAAAGATTTCAAACAATCAAAAATTCAAGCTGAAAATAGAAGAGTTACCATTTTTTTTAATGAAGAAGTAATCAAATTTGTTGAAAGTGAATTGAATAAACTTATCAGAAATTCCAAAGTTGGTGAAACTATAAAACTTCCTAATATTTATTTTTTTAACAATTCAGCCAGAATTGTTCCCAAATCACAACCTACATTATATGATTTACTTTGTGCTATGGAAGAAAATCCTAAATTAAAAATTGAAGTTCAAGGGCATATTTGTTGCCAATTGTTAAATGATAAAAACGATGTTTCAACTGCCAGAGCCAAAGCCATATATTCTTACCTCATAAGAAATAAAGTTGATAGAAAAAGATTAACATTTAAAGGGTTTGGTGTCACCAAACCAATTCATAAAATTCCTGAAAAAAATGAAGTTGAAGCCGATGAAAATCGTAGAGTTGAGATTTTAATACTAGAAAATTAATTATTAAATTCCAAATTCTTAAATCCCAGATGAAATCTTATCTTTGTGTCACAACATTCTCCCTAAGCTTGTCTAAGGGCAACTAACTACAAAAAATGAGTTCTGATAACAGCCAACGTTACAACCTTAGGGGAGTTTCTGCTTCCAAAGAAGATGTGCATAACGCCATCAAAAACATTGATAAAGGATTATTCCCAAAAGCTTTTTGCAAAATTGTTCCAGATTATTTGACAAATGATGATGCTTATTGCCTTATCATGCACGCTGACGGTGCAGGAACAAAATCTTCTTTGGCCTATATGTATTGGAAGGAAACAGGTGATTTATCTGTATGGAAAGGCATTGCACAAGACGCATTAATTATGAATATTGATGATTTGTTATGCGTTGGAGCAACTGATAATATTTTACTTTCATCAACTATTGGAAGAAATAAAAATTTAATTCCAGCCGAAGTGATATCAGCGATTATAAATGGAACGGAAGAATTAATAGTAGAATTAAAAACTTATGGAGTTACTATACATTCCACAGGTGGCGAAACTGCCGATGTTGGAGATCTAGTTAGAACTATTATTGTAGATTCTACAGTAACAGCAAGAATGAAACGTAGCGATGTAATTGATAATGCAACTATTCAAGCTGGCGATGTCATTGTTGGTCTGGCTTCTTTTGGACAAGCCAACTACGAAAAAAATTATAATGGCGGAATGGGCAGCAATGGTTTGACATCGGCAAGACATGATGTTTTTTCTAAATATTTAGCCTTAAACTATCCAGAGAGTTTTGATTCTTCTGTTCCCGATGATTTAGTATATTCTGGAAATGTCAAACTTACTGATAAAGTTGAAAATTCTCCTATTGATGCTGGTAAATTGGTTCTCTCACCAACACGAACCTATGCTCCAATTATCAAAACAATATTAGATAAATATACTCCAAGCGAAATTCACGGAATGGTTCATTGCTCAGGTGGAGCACAAACTAAAGTGTTGCATTTTGTTGATAATGTGCATGTCATTAAAGATAACTTATTTCCAATTCCACCGTTGTTCAAATTGATACAAGAACAATCCGACACCCATTGGAAAGAAATGTACCAAGTTTTCAATTGCGGTCACAGAATGGAATTATATGTGCCCAATGAAATTGCTCAAGACATCATTGAAATCTCAAAATCTTTTGGTGTTGAAGCTCAAATTGTGGGCAGAGTAGAAGCCAGTAGCAACAAAAAACTCACTATTGAAAGTGAGTTTGGGAAGTTTGAGTATAATTAAATTTATAAAACATAATAAGCTAAAACTTTTTGCACATCATAAACATTTACAGATTTAGTAAATTGTTTAATAATACTTGGATTTTGCTCACTTGAAACCCAAATTTTTAGTTCAGCTTCTAGGTCAAATGTTCCTGCAGTTTCCACACTAAATCTTGAAATTGCTTTATAGGCAATTGATTTGTATTCTATTTTACTACCAGTAATACCTTGTTTTTCAACTAAAATTAATCGTTTGTTTGTAAAAATAAACACATCACGAATAAGTTTAAAACCCATTTCTATTTTTTCATCTTCAATTAGTAATTGACCATATTGATTGATAAGCTGTTCTTCGTTTGCCTGACCAGCGTTGCCCATAAGTGCAGAAAATATCCCCATTTTTTTCGTTTTATAATTTAACAGTAAAATTAATAAATACTTCATTTGAAAATTAAAAACTTTGCGATATTTGTGATAAATAAAATTTATGAAAATTAATCCAAAAAATGGAGTAGACCAATTGTTGTTTGGTATGAATCAAAATCATGTTCAAGCCATTTATGGTAAACCAAGTAAACAATTTAAAGATGATGACGGCAATGAGATTTATTTGTATTTTAAAGAAAAATTACGCCTAACATTTTATGAAGATGAAGCTTTTCGTTTAGGTTACATAATTACTTCTAATGAGGAAGCTACACTTTTAGATAAAAAAATAATTGGCAAAAATGTAGCTGTAATAAAAAGTGAATTGCCTTTTAAATCATGGGAACAAGAAGATTTTGACAGCACAGAAAATCACTTTAACGAAAGTAATTGGCTAATTCTACAATCTGAGTTTGGAGTAGTAATTCGTGTGGAAATAGGAGCCATCATCAAAGATAATGATGAATTTGATTGGAAGTTTAAAGGGTAGTGCCTTTAAACTATTTCTGCACTAAGACCAGCATCTAATAGTTGTGTGCATTGTGGTTTTAGTTCCTCAAAAGAACCCGTTTTTACAGTACATTTCCCTTTATAGTGGACTAAAATTGCACATTGTTCTGCTTGTTCCGATGAATGTTGACAAACACGAATTAGAGTATCAATAACGTGGTCAAACGTGTTGACATCATCATTAAACAATACAATTTCATTATTAATAGCAACTAATTCTTCAACTAAAACGTCTTCTTGTGTTTTTTCTATTGTATTCATTTTTATTTGTTTTTACAAAGTGTAAAATTTCAAAATGCTAATTTACATATTTCAAAGAAACCCAATTGTTTCTTTCGAATTTTTTAACAAAAGTCAATCCTTTTTCTGTACAAGATGCATCAATAAATGGAATGTCTTCTGTATAAAATCCACTTAGTAATAGTATGCCATCTTTGTTCAAACAATCTACATAGTGTTGCATGTCATTCAACAAAATATTGCGGTTAATGTTAGCAATGATTACATCGTAATTTTTATCTTCTAACAAAGTTGCATCACCTTCATATACTGTTATTTCGTGACAATTATTGCGTTCTGCATTTTCGATGGAATTTAAATAACACCAATTGTCAATATCAATTGCGTCAATAGGTTTGGCGCCTTTCATTTCAGCAAGAATAGCCAGAATAGCGGTGCCACAACCCATATCAAGTGTCTTTAAATTTGCAATATCAGTTTCTAAAAGATGTTGAATCATCATATGTGTAGTTTCATGATGACCTGTACCAAAACTCATTTTTGGCTCAATAACTATATCATATTCAGCAGTAGTTTTTGGATGAAACGGTGCTCGGATATGGCATTTTCCATCAACATCTATAGGTTCAAAGTTTTTTTCCCATTCTTCATTCCAATTGACTTGGTCAATTTCTTCGATTGTATAGGAAATATTGAATTCAGAAGATTGAAATAAATAGATATCATCTAATAGGTCATTTGTGTAAAGATTTTTTTGAATATAAGCACTAAAACCATCGGTTGTTTCAATAAAACTTTCAAACGGTTTTTCACCTAGCTCAGCAATTAAAATTTCTGAGCCCAATTCTTTTGGTGCTACTGAAAAATGGAAACCTAAATAAATAGTTGACATCGAGTAATTTTTTTGTAAAGGTAATAATCGAATGTCTTTTGAAAAGTGTTTTGCAAAAAGAAATTTAATCTGACTTCAAATATGTTTTTTAATCATCATTAGGAAGTTCATCAGGCGCAACAGTAAAAATCATTAATTTTCTATATCTTTTATTGTCAGCATCATATAAATAAGTAATTGTATTTTCTTTAGCATTATAGGTTAATTTTGCTCTCATGTATTTTGAGCGAATTAACCATGTGCCTTCATTTTCGTTAGTTTTTGAAAATTCATAAATGGAACCATGATGTAATCTTGCAACACCATTATCAATCATGCTAATTACTACATAACCATTAGTTTTTGAGCCTATTTCACGAATGTCAATAACAGTATTTTCATATTCTGTTTCTTTCATTTCGTATTTTTCTGTATCTATATTCCAAACATAATATTTTCTAATGTCAGATTGAAAACGTTTTTGAGTATCAATTTGAGCCTGTATTGTTATACAGCAAAGACTTAAAAATAAAAGGAAGGAGTTTGTTTTCATTTATTTATAGACTTCAAACTATTTATAAAATTTAAATGGAATTAACTATAGCTGCAAAATCTGAGGCTTTTAGTGCGGCGCCTCCAATTAATCCTCCATCTACATCGGGTTTTGAAAATATCTCTTTCGCATTATCTGGTTTTACACTTCCACCATATAAAATGGAAACATCTTCAGCTACATCACTCCCAAATCTTTTTCTAATAGTTTCTCTGATAAACTCATGCATTTCTTGTGCTTGTTCTGGTGAGGCAGTTTCTCCTGTTCCAATAGCCCAAACAGGCTCGTAAGCAAGTATTATTTGTTCCCAATCTTTATTTTCAAGGTGAAATAGTCCATCTCGTAATTGGTTTTCGACTATATTGAAATGTTGTTTATTTTGCCTATCTTTTAATTCTTCTCCAAAACAAAAAATGATTGTCATATCATGTTTTAGACCAGTGCTAACTTTTTGAGCTAAAAGAGTATCTGTTTCATGAAAATAAGCACGACGCTCTGAGTGACCAAGTATAACAATATTTACACCTATACTCTTAAGCATTTCTGCTGAGATTTCTCCAGTAAAAGCACCACTTTCATTTTGATGCATGTTTTGAGCTGCAACACCAATATTTGTAAATTCTAAATGATCAACCGCTGATGCTAGGTTCACAAAAGTGGGTGCTACAATAATTTGTGCTTCTATATCATCGGGTAATTTATCAATTAATTCATTTAATAAGTCTTCCGTTTCTTCTGCATTTTTATGCATTTTCCAATTTCCAGCAACAATCTTTTGTCTCATTATTCTAATTTTTTTAAAGTCTCATTAATTTGTTTTAAATCTGTTTCAATAGCACGATATGTAACAATTTTTCCTTCCTTATCTAAAATAATATATCTCGGAATCCAATCTAAATCTATTGATTTTCCGAATGCTCCTTTCATCATTTTTTCATCATTTACCCAATAATGATCACCATTTAGTGTGTGTTTTTCAATTCCAGCTTGCCATTTATCAAAAACTTTGTCCATAGATATAAATACATAATCTACTTTTGGATTCTTTTTTTGCATTGCTTTCACTTTTGGCATTGCTTTGACACAATCGCTGCACCATGAAGCCCAAATTTCTATGACGGTTATTTTGCCTTTGTGTTTATTTAAAACTTCTTTAAAAGTTATTTCAGTGTTTTGAGCAGTAATTAGTTTTTTGGATAGACTTTCTTCCGAAAATTTATTTTTTTGCGAATTTGTAAAAGCAAAAATTGCTATCATAATAATTAATCCTAATATTATTTTTTTCATGTTTTCTTTTTATCAAAGGTATTAATGCTTGTTTTTTTGGCTACTAAAATTTTCAAAATAAGGTTTGTTTACCAATTTTTGATAATCAATTGGGTCAAATTTATTAGAAGTTATTCCATCATAATATTTATAGACATTTCCATTCCAAATATATTTCACACCAGGTGTATCTCTTTTTGATCCTAAAAGATTCCAAAACGGAATAACCTCAATAATTTTATAGGGATATTCAGCTCCAGCATCTTTAAAAAAATCTGGAATTAAATCAGCTTCTTCATTCATAAAGATGATATAAATTTCAGGAAAATTTTTATTTGTTTTTCTCAATTCAGTTAATTCTTTTGCAGCTTCACGACAGTGGTCGCAACCAGGGACAAAGAAACAAAGAGTTTTTCTACCCTTATCAATGTTTGAAAAATATTGAGCATAACCTGATTTCTTTTTTTCTGGTTCGGTTGGTTCTGTTTTAATAACTTCTTGTATTTCTTTACTAACTTTAACAGAATCTTTTATTATATGAGGTGTTGTTATTAATTTCTCTGTAGAAGTTTTTGATATGGAGTCTGTTATAGTTTCTTCCGGAGTTGATAACGTAAAATTACTTTCAGGAGGTTGAATTGGAGCCAACATAAATAACATTAAAACTGCCGCAAAAGTGACTGTTGTCAATACCCAAAAATTATTCTTTCTTTCACTATTTTTTGGAAGAATAACAAACAGCCAAACTAATAAAATCATCGCCACTACATTTTTTAGAATAGCCTCAATAGGTGTCATGGGTAATAAACTTCCAAAACAACCGCAGTTTCCTGAGTTACCACCATTTTGAATAGTAACGATTGATAAATGTATTGTAAAAACTGCTAAAAGTAAAATGGTAGCAGGGATTATAATAGTTCTTAAAAAATTCTTTTGTAGAATTAGCAATCCTAAAGCAAATTCTATTCCGATAAGAATTCTTGAAAAAAACGGAGCAAAATTTTCAGAAAAACCCATAGTATATAACTGTTTCACTTCAAAAGTTGAAATGGCAAAATAAGGTGAAGGATATAATTTTGCTACAGCTGAAAGTAGAAATAAAAAGGAAATCAAAATTCTAATTCCTCCTGTTATATTATTTTTTGAAACACTCATATTTTTAATTTTTATTGTCCAAATTTCATTAAAATCAATGCAAAAACTGCGTAATTAATCATGTCTTGATAATTTGCGTCAATGCCCTCAGAGACTAACGTTTTTCCTTTGTTATCTTCAATTTGTTTTACACGAAGTAATTTTTGTAGTATCAAATCAGTCAAAGAACTCACTCGCATATCTCGCCAAGCTTCACCATAATCATGATTTTTATCTTCCATTAATGATTTTGTCACAGTTACTTTTGAGTCATAAAGTTCAATGGCTTTAGCAAAATCTAAATCCGGTTGTTCAACAACTCCTAGATCCAATTGAATTAAAGCCATGATAGAATAATTTATTATCCCTATAAATTCTCCTGTTTCATCTTCATCTATTTTGCGAGTTTTATTTTGTTGTAAACTTCTAATTCTTTGAGCTTTTATAAATATTTGATCAGTGAGCGAAGGTAGTCTCAAAATGCGCCAAGCACTTCCGTAGTCTTTCATTTTGTTGCTATATAGTTGTCGGCATATTGCGATAACCTTGTCGTATTGTTGAGAAGTATTACTCATTTCGGTGTATATTTGTATCAAATTTGCTCAAAAGTAAAGAATAAACATTGAAGTTCAAAGTACAAAATATTATAACTCCATAAAGATAATAAATGATAATTAACTGTCTTGGAAAACTGATAGATTTATCTTCTCCAAAAGTAATGGGGATTTTGAATATAACCCCAAATTCTTTCTTTGATGGCGGGAAATATACCAATGAAAAAAGTATTCTAATTCAAGTAGAAAAAATGCTAACAGAAGGAGCTGATTTTATTGATATTGGCGCATATTCTAGTAAACCCAATTCAGAATTTGTTTCAGAGCAAGAAGAGCAAAATCGATTAATTCCAGTTATCAATTTAGTATTAAATAATTTTTCAAAAACTTTGATTGCTGTTGATACTTTTCGTGCCAATGTTGCTAAAGCTGGCATTGAAAATGGGGCTTGTATTATAAATGATATTTCTGCAGGAAGTTTGGATGAAAACATGTTACAAACTGTAGCTAAACTTCAAGTGCCCTATATAATGATGCATATGAAAGGAAATTCTAAAACCATGCAAAGTTTGACTCAATATGAAAATATTACTAAGGAAATGTTGTTCTACTTTTCTGAAAAAGTAGCTTTGGCAAGAAGTTTTGGAATTAATGATTTAATTATTGATCCAGGATTTGGATTTGCTAAAACACTTGAACAAAATTTTGAAGTTTTAAATAATTTAGAATTATTTCAAATGCTTGAATTACCTCTATTAGTTGGAGTTTCACGAAAATCTATGATATATAAAACTCTAGAAATATCTGCAGAATTTGCCTTGAATGGCACTTCGGTTTTGAATACGATTGCTCTTCAAAAAAGAGCAACTATTTTGAGAGTTCATGATGTAAAAGAAGCTATTGAGTGTGTGAAATTAGTATCACAATTATGAAAAAAATACTGATTACAGGTTTTTTTGTTTTACTGTTGTCCTGCCAAGACAAAGAAGTTTTGTTGCCAATATCATCAGAATCAATAATTACTGAGGTTAAAGATTATTCTACTATAAATTTCTTTTTTAAAATTGAAAATAAAGACACTTTAGTTGATTTCAACACTAAGAACTCTATAAATGCTAACAATTGGTTGTTTAATATTGATAAAAGATTGCCTTTACGAAAAGTGATTTTAGAAGTAAAAAAGTTGCAAAACAATAAATCATCAAGTATGTATAAAAATAAAACTTATGAAAATTATTTTACTTATACAGATACTGTAAAAAAAACAATGGCCTTTATGCCTTTTTCAAAAATTCATTTCAGACTTGAAAAGCCAGATTTTAATTTGGTTTGCTTTCATTTAGATCGTAATGATTTAGTAAATTATAATGAAATGGTTTTTTCCAAAAGTCAAATACTAGAGTTTATAAATAAGCTTCCAAAGAATTCTAGAATATACTTTTCATTCGATAAAGGTATGTCGTTTGGGAAATATATTGAGTATGAATTTTTTATTAAGCATTTGGTTATTCCGGTGGGAATAAGTATAAATTACAAAAAAGAATATATTTACTAAACTAAATATATAGAACTTTTTATTGATGATGATAGGGTTCATTTTTCAAAATAGTAAATCCACGATATAATTGTTCTATAAAAAATAAGCGCACCATTTGATGCGAAAATGTCATGCTTGAGAGTGAAACTTTCCCAAGTGATTTTCTATATACTTCCTCACTAAAACCATAAGGTCCACCAATTATAAATACTAATGACTTTACACTAGAGTTCATTTTTTTTTGCAAATAATGTGAAAAACCAACACTTGAAAAAGTTGTTCCGTTTTCATCCAGTAGAATTAACTCATCAGTTGGAGTGAGTTTAGATAAAATCAATTCACCTTCTTTTTCCTTTTGCTGACTTTCTGAAAGATTTTTTGCATTTTTGATATCAGGAATAATTTCCAAATTAAATTTGACATAAAAAGATAATCGCTTTGAATAATCGTCAATTAAAGTTTGTAACGATTTATTATCTGTTTTACCAATAGCAATGAGTTTGATGTTCATAGTACTTGTTAATTATTCCAAATTTCCCATGCTTTTTGTGCTTGTAATACTAACATTTCATAACCGTTTTTAGTAACAGCTCCTCTTTCTTTTGCATTTTTTAAAAATTGTGTTTCCTCAGGATTATAAATCAAATCAAATGCAATATGCTTTTCAGTAAAAAAATGATAGGGTATCTTTGGAAACACTGCGGTGTTTGGACTAGTTCCTACAGGAGTGCAATTGATTATAATTTGGAAATCATCAAAAGTTGTAGCGTTTATTTGGTTATAACAAATCATATCTTTTTTTTCTTCTCTAGAAACAAAAGCGTGAAGAATTCCTAGTTTGTCTAAAGCATAAGCAACAGCTTTTGCAGCACCACCAGTCCCTAGGATTAAAGCTTTTTTATGATGCGCTTGTAAAAGTGGCTCTAATGATTTCATAAAACCATAATAATCTGAATTGTAACCTTTTGTTTTTCCTTTTTTGGTAAAATAAATTACGTTTACAGCGCCAATTTGGGCAGCATTTTTGGAGAGTTTGTCTAAATAAGGTATAACAGATTCTTTGTAGGGTATAGTTACATTTAACCCATCTAAATCAGGATTTGACCTTATTAAAGTTGGAAATTCTTCAATAGTTTGAATGTCAAAATTTGAATAACTACATGCTACAAGTTCGTTCAAAGCAAATTTCTCCGTGAAATACTTTTTTGAGAATGAATAGGAAATATTTTTCCCGATTAGACCAAAAAGTCTTTTCGACATTTATTCTGATTTTTTGTGTTTAGCAATATATTCTTGCACCGAAGCTCTTTCCCATACCATTGGAAATAATTTTTGAATAATAGTAGTATGTTTAAAATTTAAACGCAATCCATTACTTAAATGAAATCTTCCTTTTTCTTCTTCATTTAACATTAAATGGAAACCTGCCAGACGGTATTCTACTTCATATTCTTCAGGAAAATATTCTGCTGCTTGTATTAGGGTTAAAATTGCATTATTGAATTCATCCATTTGCATCATCATATCTACCCAAAACAACCAAGTATCTAATTGATAATCGCCATATTCAACCGCTTTTCGATATCCAAATTCAGCTTCTTCAAAATTATCCAAAGCTTTATTGATGGTAGCAAAACGTTTCCAGTATAAACAATTTTGATCATCTATTGCTAAAGCTTTGTTGACATAAAAAAGTCCTTTTTTATAATTTTTTTGACGAACATAATAATCAGTGATAGCAATCCAACCTTTGTCTAAAAGCGGGTCTTCATGTACTGTTTTATTAAAATACTTTAAAGCTTCTGCTTTGTGTCCAAGTTTTTCATGACATTTTCCAATGCGCAGTAGAGCATAAGAAGTTGGGTCGTCTAATTCAATTGTTTTGTTATAGCTTTCAATGGCTTCATCATATCTTTTCAAGCGTTCTAATGCTTTCCCGTTTTCCATGTAGGCTCCAATGAATTCATCATCTATATAGGTTGCGAATTCAAAAGAACGAACGGCGTTTTCATAATCTTTCACACCATAATATAATCTTCCACATTGATGCCAAGCAATTTCACTGTATGGATTTCTATCGATATAGGTTTTAAGGTATTCAATGGCTTGCAAATTTTGGTCTAAAAACTCAAAACAGTATACTACATTATATAAAGCTGATTGGTCTTCAAAATCTTCTTCTAAGCATTTAATGAAATTCTCTTTGGCTAGTTCTAGATTATCCATAAAAAGATACTCCATTCCAATTAAGTTATAAACATCAGCATAATCTTCAGTATATTTAAGTGCTATTTGTAAATGCTCCACGGCTTTACTGTGATCATCTCTTTTAGAATAAATATTTGCTTTTTGTATAAAAATTTCCTCGTTGGTAGGCTCAATAAAATATAATTCATTTAGCAATTTTTCTGCTTGATCTAATTTTTCGTCATACACCAACATTTCTACTTGTACTAATTTTAATCCGGTAGATTTGGGGTGTTGTTCAAGTGCTAATTTTAGTGCTTTCTTGGCTAAAGTAGCTTTGCCAATATCAAGATAATGCAAAATGATTTCCTCAAATTCCTCTGAGTCGAAAAAGAGTACTTTGTTGGTTTTCAACATAGATTCAAATTTCGATAACGATAAGTTGTATTCTTCTTCTTCGTGATCTAAATGCATAACAGTAGGTTTAAAATTATACTTAATAAAAGTAGAAAATCGTTGCGCTTTTTTTATAATTACTCGATTATTGTTGTAAACAATTTAATTAACAATTGATTTGTGATTGATGATTAACGATTATTGATTTTAGAAGTAAAAAAAATTGTAATCTTAATTTTTTAATTCCCTAAATTTCATTCATTATTTCATTCATCGCTTCAATTAGAATGGCACAACCTTCTCTAATTTCATCTTCAGAAATGGTTAAAGGAGGAGTAATTCTGATAGCACAACCTTCAAAAAGTAACCAAAATAGAATCAATCCTTTGTCTTGGCATTTGAAAATTACTTTATTAGTAATTTCAGGATTTTTTGTCATTGCTGCAAGCATTAATCCTTTTCCTCTTAATTCATCAATCAAAGGATGTACCAAAAGCTCTCGGAATAACTTTTCTTTAACTAAAGACTGACAAGTATAGTCTTTTTCCAGAATTTCTTCTAAAGTTGCTAAACATGCTGCCGCTATGACAGGATGTCCGCCAAATGTGGTGATATGTCCTAGTTTTGGATCGTGACTTAATAAATCCATGTATTTTTCATTGGCTATAAAACCACCAACAGGCATTCCGCCAGCCATTCCTTTGCCAATAATTACTACGTCAGGAATTACATTATAGTTTTCAAAGCCAAATAGTTTTCCTGTTCTACCAAAGCCAGGTTGGATTTCGTCAATAATCATTAATGCACCTACTTCTTCACAACGTTTTTTGATTTTTGTTAAAAAATCATTTTGAGGTTGGATGAATCCTGCTCCACCTTGAATGCTTTCTAGAATAATCCCTGCAGTTTTGGTGGTTATTTTTTGAATATCATCTTCATTATTAAAAGTGATAAAATCCACATCGGGAATTAAAGGACGAAAAATTTGTTTGCGTTCTTCAAATCCCATAACACTCAACGATCCCATGGTATTCCCGTGATAAGCATTGTTACAAGAAATTAATTGACTTCTACCAGTTACTCTGCGAACCAATTTTAAAGCGCCTTCACAAGCTTCTGTTCCTGAATTTACTAGATATACTTTATTTAAGCTTGGAGGTAATTGTTCAGTCAATAATTTACAATATGCTACCGCTGGATGTTGAGCATATTCACCATAAACCATGACATGCGAATATTTGTCTAATTGATTCTTAATAGCTTGATTTACTCTGGGATGTTGATGTCCCAAACTGCAGGCTGAAACTCCCGCTACAAAGTCTAAATATTTTTTGTTAGAAGTATCATAAATGTATGAACCAATTGCATGTGAAACTTCCATACCCAAAGGATAGGGTGTGGTTTGAGCCTGGTATTTTAGGAAATCTTCTTTCATGGTATTATTAAATCCCAGATTATTTGGTTATTCATTAATTTGATAATTCGTCATTGTGTCACAATTGGAACACCAATTAAATTGTTCTTCTTGATTTTGTAAAAATGTATTGGTTTTTTCGTTACAGTTTATACATATTACCTCTTCATTATCATCTTCAAATATTTGGAAAGGACAAGAAGTACAGCTCCAAACAGTTATATTTGACAAAACCTCACTTATATACCAAGTAAAGGATTTTTTTCTGCACTTAGGACATGTTTGGGTTACCATATTTTATGATTTAATTTTATCCTTTGTTTTAGATTATTTTTATCATAATCTAATGTTTCTTTACTTGGTTTTAGTGGTAAATTTTTCTTTTTCATATCAGCTTTACTCTCTGCTTGAATTTTAGCATCAAGTTCGTTTTCTTCTTCAGGGAAAATGTCATCTTTAGATTTTATTCGTTCATCGCCACGCCAGATAAATCCTCGGAGTTTACGAGCATTTTCGGGTAAATCTTTTTCGGGATAAATATCTCCGTCTACTTGGTTGAAAAAAGTAATAGAGTCAATAGTATTTTTATCTAACGTCAAATTGATTTTACTACTTACATTTTTATTAATACCAATCAATTCATTTTGGTCATTACGCATATAGTAAATCACTTCTGTGTTTTTAATAACATCAACTTCATAAAGTTTGTTGTCCCTAAATTTCCCAAAAAGATTTTGTCCTTTTACTTGATTATAGCCAGTGCCAAGTGAGTCTTTTGAAATAATAAAAGCATTATTTAGTACTTTTAACGAGTCTAGTTTTTCGGTTTTATTATTACCAATTAGATGCATTATGTCACCAGTCATTTGGTTTTCATAATTCCAAAGTATTGGTCTGCCGATGAGTTTTGTTAGTGCTATTTTTTGGTCAGAATGAATAGAATCGCATTTGCAACTCATATCCGTTTTATAGAAACGAACATTGTTAAAAGCTCTAATGACGCGCTCTCCTGGTTTTCCAGTGATAAGCATTTTTTTACCATGAATATACATAGAATCTTTTTCTACCAAAGTAATGGCTACGGCTCTTTTGGTAATCATTACAGAGTCTTTCTCGGTTTTCAAATTGCGATAAATCTCTGCATAATGTCCTTTAATAATTCCTTTATTTATAGTGTCGGTGATTTTCACATTATTGGTTGCCGAAGCATATTCTCGGTTTCGGTCATAGTATAAACTATCGCCTTCAATCAAACGATCTTTATATTTAATGTAGGATTTTCTTTTGAAATAGGCCAAATTCTTTTTCGTATCATAAAAACCTTTTTCGGTATAGATGTAGTTTTCTTTGCTTGTAATAGTTGATGGTCCAAATAAATAGGAGTGACCAGAATTGGTGTAATAATCCAAATGATTGGATTTAATGGTATATTTAGGATTAGTAATTGTAACAGCAGTTAAGAATTTGAACTTCTTTTCATTGGCATAATATCTTCCAGCTTTACTTTTAAGGGTGTTTTCTTTACTAGTTATTGTACCAAATGAATTATAATAGGCCTCTTGAGTATTTCTATCGAAGTTAATAGTATCTGTAACCAATGTAGACTCTGGGGAGCGCATGATCACATTTCCAGTAGCAAAGGCTTTTTTTACTTCACCACTATATTCAGCATATTTACTGTTTAAGAATAGTGTGTCGCCTTGCACCATTTGTACATCACCGAAAGCTTTGATGTAATTTTCTTTTTGAAAAAAATAGGCTTTATTACAAGTAAAAACTACGCCTTCGTGGCTCACTCTAACATTGCCAGTTAGTAAGGCAGCATCAGGAGTTTCAGTTTGATTGATATCAAAGTGGTCGGCGTATTCAACATTTATTTTGGATGATTTCTGTGCTTGAGCAAAGTTCACGACAAAAAGAATTAATCCGATGTAAAAAAGGAACTTTTTCAATAGTTTTAAATTTTGCCAAATTTATGAAATTAGCCTCAATCAAAATCGATATTAAGAATTATTTATGTGTAATTGTCTGCTTTCTATCAGGACCTACAGAAACTATTTTTATAGGTACATTCACTTCACGTTCTATGAATTCGATGTATTCTTTTAATTCCTTAGGTAAACTTTCGAAAGTAGTAAGACCTGTTAAGTCTTGCTTCCATCCTTTAAATTCTGTATAAATAGGAGTGACGTTTTCTTCCTCAATATTATAAGGTAAATGATTAATGATTTCGCCTTTATAATTGTATCCTGTAGCAACTTTTAACGTTTCAAAACCTGATAGTACATCCCCTTTCATCATCATGAGTTGGGTAACGCCATTAATTTGTATGGCATATTTCAGTGCTACTAAATCTAACCAACCACAGCGGCGTTTTCTTCCGGTCACCGAACCAAATTCGTTGCCAACACTTGCCATCAAATCGCCAGCTTCGCCAAAATCTTCTGTAGGGAAAGGTCCTGAGCCTACCCGAGTAGTGTAAGCTTTGAAAATCCCATATACTTCCTTTATTTTATTAGGTGCAATACCTAATCCGGTACAAGCACCAGCTGCAGTAGTATTGGATGAAGTAACAAAAGGATAAGTTCCAAAATCAACATCTAACAAAGAACCTTGAGCACCTTCACAAAGAATAGATTTTCCAGCTTTTTGAGCTTGTGCCAAATATTCTTCACTGTCAATGAAATCTAATTTTTTTAAGTCTTCAATGGCTTCAAAGAATTCTTTTTCTAATTCGGCTAAATTATATTGAATATCAACATTGTAAAATGAAATCATGGCTTCATGTTTGTCTGCCAATGCTCTATATCGTTCTTTAAAATCTGCTAATTCAATATCGCCGACACGAATTCCGTTTCTACCCGTTTTATCCATATAAGTGGGTCCAATTCCTTTTAGAGTAGAACCAATTTTAGCTTTTCCTTTTGATGCTTCCGAAGCTGCATCGAGTAAACGATGTGTTGGTAAAATCAAATGTGCTTTGCGAGAAATAATTAGTTTAGATTTTAAATCCAAGTTGAACTTGGCTAATCCATCAATTTCGCTTTTGAAAACGACTGGGTCAATCACGACTCCATTTCCAATGATATTAATGTTATTGCTGTGAAAAATCCCCGAAGGAATGGTTCTTAAAACGTGTTTGATTCCGTCAAATTCTAAAGTATGTCCTGCATTTGGTCCGCCTTGAAAACGTGCGATAATGTCATATTTTGAAGTAAGAACGTCAACGATTTTACCTTTTCCTTCGTCGCCCCATTGTAATCCGAGTAGTAAATCTACGGTCATTATATTGTTTTTTGTGTTTGTAGTTAAAAGTCTTTCGATTCCATATATTTTGCGTTATTTTTTTTTATTCGCATAAAAATATAGTGAATGATTGTGTATTTCAATGCCAAATATTTCTTCAATAGTTTGTTTTATGGTTTGAATTCGTGGGTCACAAAATTCAATTACTTCACCTGTATCTGTCATTATAATATGATCGTGTTGTTTGTCAAAATATGACTTTTCATAATGAGCTTGGTTTTGTCCAAACTGATGTTTACGCACCAAACCACAATCTAATAAAAGTTCAATAGTATTGTATAATGTGGCTCTTGAAACGCGATAGTTTTTGTTTTTCATTTTGAGGTATAAATTCTCAATATCAAAATGCTCTTCGCTATCGTAAATTTCTTGAAGAATTGCATAGCGTTCAGGTGTTTTGCGATGTCCTTTGTTCTCAAGATACACAGTAAAAACATTTTTTACTTTCTCTTGATTTTTAGAATTATCTTTTGCAATTAAAGTCATGTTACAAAGTTAAATTTTTTGTTTTAAGTATAAATGATTAATCCAAAAACTTACTGCAAAGTTTTAAACGTCTTGTTAATAACAAAACTATTATTAGTTGGTATAAACTCTAGTTACTTTATCAACACCATCAATTTTCTTAATATTATCAATAAGTTTTTTCAGAATATTATTGTTTTGTACCACCACAGCTACTTGTCCATAAAAAATACCTGCTTCACCACTCAAAGAAATATTCTGAATGTTTACGTTCATGTTATTTGAAATTACTTTGGTCAATTCATTGGTTAAACCTAAACTGTCCATTCCAGTAATTTTTAATATGGCTTTGAATTCTTGTTGCGAAGAGTCAATCCATTTAGCTTGCATAATTCTATAGGCATAATTAGATTGTAATGTTATGGCATTTGGACAATCTTTCTTGTGCACTTTTATTCCTTCATTTATGGTAATAAAACCAAATACTTCGTCACCTGGAATAGGGTTGCAACAGGATGATAATTTATAGTCTAATTTGTCTTGATCTGAACCAAAAACTAATAGTTCATAGTTATTACTTAGCTCTTGTTTATTTATTTCTTCAGGATTTGAATTTGGAGAACGTTTTATTTTATTCTTAAAAAAGTTCATCAAAGAGTTGCTTTTTTGAGCTGCAAAATCCTTGAGTTGTTGATTTTCTATAGAACCAATTCCCATCCTGTAAAATAAATCTAAACTTGTTTTTAACTTTAGATAATTAACCAATTCATTTATTACATTTTCGTTAAGCGTAATTTTTAAATGCTTTAGTTTTCGTGTCAATAGCTCTCTTCCGTCTTCGGCAATTTTTTTAGTGTTTTCGTTAAGTACATTTCTGATTTTGTTTTTCGCTCTTGATGTTGTAACATAATCTAACCAGTTTATAGTTGGTTTTTGATGTACAGAAGTAATTACTTCTATTTGGTCACCACTTTTTAATTCATGATTTAGCGGTACCAATTTTCCGTTTACCCTAGTTCCTCTTGTTTTTATACCAATTTCGGAGTGAACACTAAAAGCAAAATCAAGTGAAGTGGCACCTTTGGGCAAGGATTTAATTTCTCCTTTGGGAGTAAAAACGAAGATTTCTTTTGCATATAAATTCATTTTGAAATCTTCAACAAAATCTACAGCATTAGTTTCGGAACTTTCTAAAGCTTCTTTCAAAAGATTAAGCCAAGTATCTAAACCACTTTCCTCTGTGGCTCCTTGTTTGTATTTATAATGGGCAGCATATCCTTTTTCTGCAATTTCATCCATGCGTTCACTTCGTACTTGAATTTCTACCCATCTACCTTTTGGTCCCATGACTGTAATGTGTAATGCTTCGTAACCTGTAGATTTTGGTGAGGAAATCCAATCGCGCAAACGGCTTGGACTTGGACGATAATGATCAGTAACTATAGAGTAGATTTTCCAAGCCAGAAATTTTTCATCATGAAGATTAGAATTATAAATTATTCTTAGTGCAAACTTATCATACACTTCATCAAAGGTTACATTCTGAGCTGCCATTTTTCTTCGAATAGAATATATTGATTTTGGCCTGCCTTTCATGATATATTCTATACCTTCTTCGCCCAAGGATTTTTTTAAAACATCTGATATAGTGTCAATATAGGCGTCTTGCTCTTCTTTGGTTTCTTTAATTTTGCTAACAATATCTTTATAAACTTCGGGTTCAGTATATTTTAATCCTAAGTCTTCTAACTTGGTTTTGATATTATATAACCCTAGTCTATGAGCTAGAGGTGCATAGATATAAAGCGTTTCGGATGCAATCTTTACTTGCTTATGATCAGGCATTGAGTCCATGGTTTGCATGTTGTGCAAACGGTCGGCAAGTTTTATTAAGATTACTCGAACATCATCATTTAAGGTCAATAGCATTTTACGGAAGTTCTCTGCTTGCATTGAGATGTTCATGTCTTTTTTAACTTGTGAAATTTTGGTCAAACCTTCAACTAAATGGGCAATCTTTGGATTGAACATTTTTTCAATATCTTCCAAAGTAACATCAGTATCTTCAACCACATCGTGCATTAATGCTGCGGCTATACTTGTTGGGCCAAGGCCGATTTCGGAAGCGACAATTTTGGCTACGCCAATAGGATGGAAAATATAGGCTTCCCCCGATTTTCTTCGTTGGTCTATATGAGCATCAACAGCAACATTAAATGCTTTTCGAATAAGTTTTTTATCAGCATCAGTGAGTGTTTGATAACTAATTCGAAGTAATTCTTTGTATTCTCGAGCAATGGCTTTTTTTTCTTCCTCTAAATCAATTTCAATCATAGCATTTTTCAATCAATTCCTAAAATTAGAAATAACAAATGAGATGTGCAAATAGAAAATTTTAAAAAGCTATTTCCTAAATCAAAAAAATAGTTATTTAAATCCTCTTTGACGTTTAGCTTCAAAAATTAAAATGGCTGCAGCAACAGAAACATTCATGCTATCTATTTCGCCTTGCATAGGAATGATGATGTTTTGTGTAGCTTTTTCTCGCCAAAGTTCAGAAAGCCCAGTAGCTTCTGTTCCAACTACTAAAGCTGTAGGTTGTGTAAAATCTTGAGCGTGATAAGAAGTCGAATTTTGTAGAGTTGCACTGTAGAAGTTAATTTTATTTTGGATTAAAAAATCAATAGTTTCTTCGGTAGTAGCCATTGCAATTTGATTGGTGAACAAACAGCCCACACTGGATCGAACAATATTTGGATTATATAAATCGGTTTTTGGATTAGCAATAATTACTGCATCAATATTGGCAGCATCACAAGTGCGCAACATAGCGCCAATATTTCCTGGTTTTTCAATGGCTTCCATTACTACTGTCAATGGATTTTTTGGAAGTTTTAATTCGGAAAGTTGAAGGGATTTGGTTTTAGCAACAGCAATAATTCCTTCGGTGGTGTCCCGGTAAGCAAGTTTTTTATAGACTTCTTTGGAGATTTCAATTAATTCAATTTGGAGATTTGGAGATTTGAAAATTTGAAGATTGTTTATTACTTCTGGAACAAATAATAGTGTTTCCAATTCATAGTCACCTTTGATAGCCAGTTCAATTTCTCGCATGCCTTCAATTAAAAATATACCCGATTGTTTTCGGGCTTTTGCTTTTTCTTGGAGTTGTATTAAAGATTTAATATAAGGATTTTGAGCGGATGTGATTTGTTTCAATAGTAAAGGTTTATTAGTTTATCAAGTTTATAGGGAAGATTAATGTGCCAAAAACAAATAACCAGACAATGGTTTAGGATAGTCAATATCATTCAAAAATAGCAAATAAAAATAAGTCCCGTCGGGTGCATTTTCACTTCCAATTCCATCTTTTACTTGTCCGCTCCACTTATCTGTGTTATGATTTCCTGTCCAAATCAATCTTCCCCAACGGTTATAAATTTCAATTTTAAAATTAAGGAAAATATCATATAATCCATCAATTGTCAAATTATCGTTGTAAGTATCATTATTAGCAGAGATATAGTTATGAACTGCTGGCGGGCAATTTCTTGTTTTTAATAAAAATGAGGTAATACTAAAACAATTTTCATTGTCAATTCTTATAAAAATTTCTTTGGGAGTTGCTATTGCAACATAATTTGTTGTGTTTGAAATGGGGTTTACACCATTCACTGCATTTTCTAATGTTTCATAAAATTGAACTGTGTTTTCGGGATTTGTTTTTACTTCTTCAGCATAATTTGAAAAATTAAAAGTCCCTTTTGTAAAACCTTCGTTACAGGTCTCTAAATTTTCCAATGGATTGAATTTAGGAGAAAACCAGAGCGAATCATTTACAGAAAATATATTATTGTTTTCCACAAGTTCTGTTACAATTCCGGTGCCATCTCCTTTATCATCAACCACAAATTTAATTTCGAAATTTTCCTCAACAGCACCTGATAAAGTAAGACTTATTTGTGAAGAAATAGTTCCGCCAACTGGAATAGCAACAGAAGTTGCGATAGTTTGTAATAACTGCCCATTGACATAAATTGAGATTGGACTTTGTGCAGGTAGTGATGCTGTACAATTTAAATTGGAAATTAAATAATCAACTAACACCCTTTTTGAGTCACATTGTTTTTCTATAGAATTAATAGAAATAGTGGCATCGGGCAATTGACTATTTAATTTTGTTACCACGGTATTAATCATTACAAAATCTTGAAAAGATGTCAATGAAATTTCGGCAGATGAATCGCCAATTTGAATGTTGTTTTGAATATCATAAACATCTAAATCCATATTATATAAAGTGGTGCTTTCAATAAAAGAGTTGGTTCCATTAAAAACATTATTTTGAGGATTTAACGAATTGCTTAATAAGTTCCCATTGAATTTAAATTCTTCTGTTGCCAAACCAGAATCACCTTCCCAAGCCAAAAAACCAACTTTGGAGTTTGCATTATCTATGACATTTAAATTATTTAAAGTTATAGTTAACTCATCTGGTACTCCTTGTAATCCGTCATAAATATTTACTTGATTGATAGGTAGGTTACTATTTTTGTAGATAATTATAATGGCCCAACCAGCAAAGTTGGTTTTTCTTTGAAAATGTAAATCTTCAAAAGCAGAAATATCAAGATTAGACAAAGTATAATTGCCATTTCCTGTATTTTGTATTATGGAGGTAACATCTTTAAAAGCACTAAAATAGGTGAAGGTATCAATGCCAAAAGTTCTATTGTAACTAAAAGTTCTATCGGGTGTAATTGTTTCTGAATTTAAATTTACCTCAAAATCTCCATCGCCACTTCCTGCCCAATATAGAAAGGCCTTTTCTATTTCATCTGATGGATTCATTGTCAAAGAAGCAGAAGATGAAGTTCCAGTTACATAGTCAATAACGGAATTATTTTCGGCGCTATTCATAGTATTACCAAAAAATGTAAAATCAAAACGTCCATTAAACTGCTTATAGATACTAATATTTTGGCTTCTCACGCAGTTAATATTGAGCCAAAAGACAATAAAGTAGAGTAAATTTCGTTTTAAATTCATAACAGTTCTAAATTTAATTGCACTAAAAATAGGTAATTATTTTGATTTTCTTATTTTTCGTTAAGTTACTGCTATTATAAAATAAATGTTTAATTTTCCAATGTTTAAAAAACAACTGTGAAAAACTATACTGTCAGACGCTATAATTCGGAAGATTTTGCCCTTTGGAATGCTTTTATAAGCAATGCAAAAAATGCTACTTTTCTCTTTCATCGCGATTTTATGGAATACCACTCAGATAGATTTGAGGATTTCTCTTTACTGGTTTTTGAAGAAAAAAAATTGGTTTCAGTAGTTCCTGCTAATAGAGTTCAGGATGTAGTTTATTCCCATCAAGGATTGACTTATGGTGGGTTTGTTTTTAATGATAAAATAAAAATAGGTAAAGTCATTGCTGTTATGCAATGTGCTTTAAAATTTTTGAATGAAAGTAAAATTGATACATTCCAATTGAAACTGATACCATCAATTTATCATACTTTTTTTTCAGAAGAAATTGAATATGCTTTGTTTTTGGCACATGCAAAATTAACTAGAAGAGATTGCCTTTCAGTCCTTGATTTAACAAAAGAAATTTTATATTCAAAAATTAGAAAAAGAGGTATAAAAAAAGGCCACTTGAATAGTTTAAATATTATAGAAGAAGATGATTTATCTGGATTTTGGAACGAAATTTTACTGCCAAATTTAGCTTTAAAACACCATGTTCAGCCCGTTCATTCACTAAGTGAAATATCTTTGTTACGTCAAAAATTTTCTAATAATATTCGTCAATTTAATATTTATCATAAAGATAAAATCGTGGCAGGAACAACAGTTTTTGTTTCAGACAATGTGGTTCATGCACAATATATTTCGGGTAATGAAGATAAAAATAAATTAGGAAGTTTAGATTTCTTATTTAATTATTTAATAAAGAATGTTTTTAAAGATAAAACTTATTTTGATTTTGGTATTTCTCACGAAGATAAGGGTCAAAAAATAAATGAAGGATTGCTTTATTGGAAGGAAAGTTTTGGAGCAAATTCTGTTACTCAAGATTTTTATGAAGTAGCCACAAAAAATTATACTCTTTTAGACTCTATTATGATATGATAAAATTCCTCGATTTACATAAAATCAATTTGCCTTTTCAAGAAGCTATTCATCAAAAAATGCAAGAAATTCTTGATAAAGGTTGGTTTATTCTAGGAGATGAAGTCAAAACTTTTGAAACTAATTTTGCATCATTTTGTGGAACAAAATATTGTATGGGAGTTGGCAACGGATTGGATGCTCTGGTACTTATTTTTAAAGGATATATTCAATTAGGCAAATTACAAAAAGGAGATGAGGTGCTAGTTCCTGCCAATACCTTTATAGCTAGTATTTTAGCAATTCTTCAAGCCGATTTAGTCCCAGTTTTAGTAGAACCAAAATTAGAAACCTATACTATAGATCCTGATTTAATTCTAGATAAAATTACTTCAAAAACTAAAGCAATTTTAGTAGTCCATCTTTATGGACAATTGGCTGAAATGGAAAATATAAATTCAATTGCAAAAAAGCATAATCTATTTATTATTGAAGATGCCGCTCAAGCTCATGGTAGTCGTTTAAATGAAAAAAAAGCAGGAAACTTGTCTTCTGCTGCTGCATTTAGTTTTTATCCTGGTAAAAATCTTGGAGCTCTGGGTGACGCAGGTGCAATTACTACTAATGATAATGAACTTGCCCAAGTAGTGTTTGCATTAAGAAATTATGGTTCAGAACAAAAATATCAAAACGAATTCATCGGTGTAAATTCTAGATTAGATGAAATACAAGCAGCTTTTTTGAATATCAAATTACCTCACCTTGAAAGTGAAAATGAAGTTAGAAGAAGTATTGCACGGCGATACATTTCTGAAATTAAAAACCCAAAAATAACTTTACCCTATTGGAATGGTTCAACTAGTCATGTGTTTCACTTGTTTGTTATTAGAACTAAAAAACGTATACAATTGCAAAACTATTTGAAACAAAATGGTGTTGAAACTTTAATACACTATCCTATTTCCCCCCATAAGCAAAAAGCATTTGAACCATGGGACCAATTATCATATCCTATTACTGAAAAAATACATCAAGAAGTTTTGAGTTTGCCGATAAGCCCAGTGATGAAATCGGAAGAGGTGACTTACGTTATTCAGATTTTAAATCAATTTTAATTTGGAAATACTTAAAAAATTAGCAGCTAAAGAACTGTTTAAAGTTACTTCTTTGAATAGTATCAGTGTGATTTTTAAAATCGGAATTGGGTTAGTAACTTCTAAATTGTTGGCTATTTTTGTTGGGCCATCGGGTATGGCTTTAGTTGGTAATTTTAGGAATTTTATTTCGTCTTTGGAAAGTATAGCCACATTAGGTTTTCAAAACGGAATTGTAAATTATATAGCGCAAAGCAGAGAGGATAATTTAAAATTGAATAAAATTATATCTACTGTTTTTACAAGTCTATTTATGGTTTCTTTACTTTTGAGCAGTGGTTTGTTCTTGTTTTCAGAATATTTGTGTGTTCAGATTTTTGGAACTAATCCTAATTTCGGAATTGTCTTTAAATGTTTGGCATTGTCACTTCCTTGGTATGCAACTTCTATATTTTTACTTTCGGTAATTAATGGTTTAGGACACTATAAAAGGGTGATTCAAATCAATATTATCGGAAATGCTGTTGGCTTGTTTGTCTCTATTATTATGATAATATATTTCAAAACATTAGGCGCCATACTTTCAATTGTTATTTCACCCTCGCTAATGTTTTTTATAACGTACTTCTTTATCAATAGGGAAATCAATTTTTTTAAAGCAATCCATTTAAACCAGTTTGATTTTAAAATTATAAAAAAACTGTCTTCTTTTTCACTAATGGCATTAGTTTCTTCGGTTATTGGTCCAATGGTTTTTTTGGCTGTCAGAAAATATGTAATTCATATTGTAGGCTTAGAACAAGCCGGTTATTGGGAAACAATAACTCGTATTTCGAGTTATTACCTAATGTTTATTACTACAATTTTATCTATTTATTTTCTGCCAAAATTAACCGTTGCCACTAGTAATAAGGAAACAAAAAGCATTTTTTGGAGTTTTTACAGGTATTTACTTCCGTTATTTAGTATTGGGATAATCATATTATATTTTTTGCGTTTTTACATAATTAAAACCTTATTTACAGTTGAATTCCTTCCCGTTACTGGTTTGTTTTTTTGGCAATTAATAGGTGATTTTTTGAAGGTTGCTTCCTTAATTTTGGGTTATAATTTACTGGCAAAAAAAATGACGGTTGTTTTTATTGTTACAGAATTGTTTTCACTTTCAATCACCTATTTTTTAAGTCTGTATTTGGTTACTATTTTTGGTGTTGAAGGAGTCGTGATTGCCCATGCTTTTACCTATTTAGTATATTTGATAGTGTTGAGTATGGTTTTTAGAAAAAGTATTTTTTAATTGTTTATAATTGAATCTATAATCTTAGAATATTTTTCAGCACCTTTTGCATTTAAGTGATCATCATTACTAAAATCTCTAATAGTAAAATCTCTTTTTTTTTCAAAATCCAAGTACTTAATTTTATATTTAGCAATTAAATTTTGAATAAATTTATTAACCTTTATTTTTTTTATAATTAATTCATTATCAATGTAGGTTTTGTACAATGGTGTTGAAAAAATATAAATTTCAATATTTTTTTGTTTACAATATTCTATTATAGACATGATTCTTTCTGAATTTTTTTTGAAATCAAGGTCTGATATTTCTTTATGTCTGAATTCAATTCTTTTTTTGGCAGAATTAGCTATTTTATTGGTATCGTATTTCATTTCAGAAAATTCGTCTGAAAAATTTCCTTCTTCAAATCCAAACTCATTTATAATTGGTGGTCTGTAATTTTTATTAAATCTTTCTAAAATAATTTTATTAAATAGTTTTGTATTGGATAAATAAATCGATAATTTGTTTGAATAATTTATTGGGTAAATTTCAATATCGTAATACATACTGTACCAAGAATATCTGAAATAATCTTTATCTCTTTGAGTGTCTAGACTATGATAGTCTAATTCGAAAATCACTTTTTTTAAATTTTTCATTTGTTTTACGTTATGAAAAAAAAGTGCTGAATCTAGCTGTATGTCCTGCGAACCATATGATAGGTTTACAGTTTTTAATTTAAAAAATTTAGGATTTAAAGCACATTGATTATGAGATGAGCCTAAAATTAAAACTTCAATAGTTTCTTTGTTTTTTTTAAAATAATTTGCTATTGTTATAAATGAGTTTTGTGAGTTCCTGAAATAAAGTTCAAATCCTATTAAAATTAACAAAATTGGAATAATAAACATCAAGAATTTTTGTAAAAATTTTTTCATCTCAAAACTGGAAATATATAAATTCTTGTTCTTTACCCATGAAAATAAAGATCATTATAATTAACAGGTAATAAAACGAAATTCGAACCATTTTAGGCCACTTAAATCCCAATCTTTCTAGTGCATACTGATTTTCTCTTCCTATCCATTCAATAATAATAAAGAATAATAACAATACTAAAAGTGTTAATGGAAATATTGTTGGTTTTGTAAATAGTGATTTATTGAAAATTCCATGGATGTAGTTTATGGCGTGAGTAATATTGTTTGCTCTAAAGAAAATCCATGCAAATGTTGTAAGTAAGAAAGTAATCAGTATTTGAATAATTTCACTAAAATTAGGTATTAATCTATCTTTAGCCACAATTTCTGTATTGTTTCTGTTTTTATTTAATAGTAATAGTGGTAAAAAATATAATGCATTTAAAAATCCCCAAGCCAAGAATGTCCAGTTTGCACCATGCCAAAAACCACTGATTAAAAAAATGATAAATATGTTTCTTACTTTTATCCAAGAGCCTGTCTTGCTACCGCCTAGAGGAATATACAAATAATCTTTAAACCATGTGGTAAGTGAAATATGCCATCGCCGCCAAAATTCAGCAATATCTCTCGAAAAGTATGGAAAGGCAAAATTGCGTAATAAATTTATTCCAAAAAGTCTTGCAGTTCCTAATGCAATGTCTGAATATCCAGAAAAATCACAATAAATTTGGAATGCAAATAATAAAGCACCAAGCACTAAATTACTTCCTGATTGATGAGCGGAATCATTAAAAATAAGATTGACATACTCAGCACAATTATCTGCAATTACAATTTTCTTAAATAATCCCCAAAGGATTTGTCTTAAACCATCAGCTGTTGCTGTATAATTGAATTTTCTATTCCGTTGAATTTGTGGTAAAAGATGTGTAGCTCTTTCTATTGGACCGGCAACCAAAAGGGGAAAGAAACTCACAAAAACAGAGTAAATAACAAAGTTCTTTTCGGGTTTTATTCTATCGTAATAAATATCGATGACATAAGATAATCCGTGAAAAGTATAAAAAGAAATCCCAACAGGAAGTATTACTTTTAATAATAATGGGTTGCTATTTAAACCAAAAGATGCTAACAATTCTGAAAATGAAGTTGCAAAAAAGTTATAGTATTTAAAAAATCCTAACAAACCAAGATTAGCACTAATGCTCAACCATAACCAAAATTTTTTTGTTTTTGAATTTTGAGATTTGTATATTTTTAAACCAGAGAAATAATCTAAAAGTGTCGAAAATATTAATAGAAACAAAAAAAGATAATCCCAACAAGAGTAAAAAAAATAACTTGCTACAAGAAGTAATATGTTTTGTTTTTTGTGGTTTTTATTTGCAACAAACCAATAGAGTAAATAAACAATTGGTAAAAAAAAAGCAAAATTGATAGAGTTGAATAACATAACTTAATAATTAAAAACGGTCTAATTAGTTTCCCAAACCTTTAAATATTTTTCAGCAATTTTAATATAATGGTGTTCCTTTTCTATAAAAGTTCTTGCTCGTTTTCCTATGGCAATAATTTCTTTTGGATTCTCAATTAAAAAAGATAGCTTCATAACCAAATAATCTAAATCAGGTAAAGCATTAATAACTACTTCATCTTCTTGTAATCCGTAATGCTCTAAAAACTCTTTTTCTGCACCTGTGAATACCACTTTTCCTTTTGCCATGGCTTCCAGTGCGTTATAGCCTTGATCTCTGCTAAAGCTCTGATCTAAAAGAATATGGGATTTGTTGTAAAGTTCAATATATAATGGATATGGAATTGTATTCGTAATTATTATTTCTACTTTATCTTGATATTTTTCTTTTATTATTTTCAACGCTTTTTCAAAATATGGAATTCCTTTTTGATTGTAACTGTATTTATTGATGCCTAAAAAAATAATTATTTTGTTTTCAATAACTAATTCTTTAAATTCTAATTTATTTATATTCACAGGATAAGGGATAAAACCTGAGTAAATAGAATAATTTTTTGTAGCATCTACATAATCAAAATCAGTAGCAATTAAGCCATCGAAATTTCGCATAATAAATTCGTGAATTTTAATATGCATTTTTTCAAAATAGTCATAAAATGGATTGAATTCTTTATAAAGATTTTGATTTTGAAAAAATGGTTGTAGTATTGATTTGTAGGACTGATTCTCAGTATAATATTTCAAAGTCATATAATCTATTCCACAAGACAGTAAAAATAAACGATTGTTAGATTTTGCTACTTGCTTCATTAAATAAAGTTCTATCCTTTTTGTTGTTTTTATGGGAGCTTCATTAACAAATTGGACAATATCAAAGTTTTTTAATTTTGGAAGAAAAAAATAAAATCGAAATCCATATTCCAAGCCTGCCAAATCAAATTTAAACAAACGAAAGAAAATTTTTCTTGGAATAGTGAATATCTTTTTCTTTAACCATTTTGCCTCGTAATCATAATCTACAGGATAACATTTGAAGCCATTACTGTTCCCAATCAAAACTACCTCATGACCTAGTTTAATTAAACCTTCTTTCAGTGAATTTTGTAAAAGGCTATATTCTCCTACAAGTAATATCCGCATAATTCTTATATTTGAGACGAAAATAATAAAATACAAATGATTTTGCCTGACAGAAGATATAAAATTGCTCTAATAGGTTTTCGTCTTGGTAGAGGGGGTGCTGAAAAAGCATTGGCAAACTTGTCTATTTTTTTTGATAAAAAGGGAATAGATGTGCATAATATAATCGTTTTAGACGATGTTTCCTATGAGTATGCTGGCAAATTGATCAATTTAGGCAAGTTGAAAAATAAGTCTAATGATGTTCTGAATAAAATTCAACGTATTGTTTTTTTGAAAAAATACCTTAAAAAAAATAAGTTTGATTTTATTATTGATTTTCGTCCCAGAACAAAAACCGTTCAGGAATTAATAATTGCCAAATGGCTCTATAAGTCCAAAGTAATTTTTAGTGTCCGAAGCTATTTACTAGATTATTATATGCCCAATAGGTCAAGTTTAACGCGTTTAATGTATGGTAATTGTTATTCTATTGTAGCGGTAACAAAGACAACTCAAAAATTAATAGAAGCCAAACATAAATTAAAAAATGTTACTACAATATATAATCCGGTTGATTTTCAAGGAATTGAGAGTATGTGTAATGAACCTGTAGACTTACATTTTGATTATATTATTGGGGTTGGACAGATGGAAACGAATATCAAACAGTTTGATAAATTGATTGAAGCCTATGTTGATTCGGTTTTACCAAAACAAAACATTCACTTGGTACTTTTGGGTGAAGGAGAAAAAAAAATAATCCTTCAAAACTTAGCAAAACAGAAAAAAATTGAAGATAAAATTCATTTTATTGGATATCAAAACAATCCCTATAAATTTATGAAAAAAGCAAAGTTTTTGGTTTTGAGTAGTTTGAACGAAGGAATGCCCAATGTAATTTTAGAAGCTTTAGCATGCAAGACTCCTGTTGTAGCTTTTGATTGCCCATCGGGTCCTGGGGAAATCATTATTGATAATAAAAACGGACTTTTGGTAGAAGACCAGAATGTGGAAAAACTGACCGAAGCAATCGATCTTTTGGTTACCGATAAAAAATTATATCAATATTGTAAACAGAACACATTGCAAAGTATACAGCATTTGTCTTTAGAGAATATTGGAAAACAATGGTTAGATTTGATGAAAATTAAGGATTTTCACGACAAAAATTAGGCAGAATTATGAATATAGAAATTATTGATATCCCAAAAAATGAAAAGAAGCAAGGTAATATTGCTATAATAGAAAATAATACCGTTCCTTTTGAAATAAAGAGGGTGTATTATTTATATGATATTCCGAGTTCTGCAAAACGTGGCGGTCATTCACATAAAAGTATTCAACAGGTTTTAATTGCCATATCTGGCAGTTTTGATGTTATTTTAAAGGATGGAATTTCTAGCGAAAAAATCACTTTGAATAAGCCCGATAAGGGATTATTGATCAAAAATAATATCTGGCGCGAACTTGAGAATTTTTCCTCTGGTGCCGTTTGCCTTGTTTTGGCATCAGCTGTTTATAAAGAGGAAGATTATATTCGGAATTTTAAAGAATATTTGAAATCAAAAAAATGAGGATATTGTATATCGCTCCTGAGCTTACAAATTCTGGAGGAATTGCCAGAGTAATGGCTTTAAAAGCAAATTATTTCTCAACTTTTTTGGGTTATGAAGTACATATTCTTGCGCCAAATAGTGCTGATGCCTCTTTTTTTTATGAATTTGATTCCAAAATAAATTGGTACTCAATTACCCATTTTGGAAATTCACTTCGATTTTTATATCATTATATTCGTTATATTAATGAAACAATTTCAAAAATAAAACCAGATGTAATTATTATTTGTGATGCGCTATATTGGAGTTATTTACCTTGGATCATAAAATCACAGTCACCTATAATTTTTGAAACCCATGTATCCACATCTTTAAGAAAAATCTGGTTTAAAGGGTTATTTGGTAAATTAAGATTTGTCCTTGTACAATCAATTAAATTATACTCGAAGAGGAAATTTGACAGGGTTGTTTTTGAAACTCAGGAAGGCAGTAACGAATGGAATTTAAAAAATAGTAAAGTAATTCCTAATCCGCTTAGTTTTATTTTGCCGAAACAATCTGATTTAAAAAATAAAAAAGCTGTAGCTGTATCAAGACACAGTTATGAAAAAGGTATTGATAGGTTATTAGAGATATGGAAAAAAGTAATTGAAAATCATCCCGATTGGGAACTTGATATTTGTGGACAATGGGATGAAGATTTACGATATCAAAAAATGGCAACTGATTTGCAAATTTCTAAAAATGTGAATTTTATTGCTCCAACATTAGAAATTCAAAACCATTATTTTGAATCGTCCTTTTATTTGATGACCTCAAGATCAGAGGCGTTTGGTATGGTATTGATAGAGGCAATGGCTATTGGTTTACCTTGTGTGGCCTATGATTGCCCATGTGGACCAAGAAGTATAATAACAGATCATGTAAATGGTTTTTTGATAGAGGATGGTAATGAAACAGATTATTTAAAAGCTGTTGAAATGCTAATTGAAAATGAAAATCTAAGAAGAGAATTAGGTAATAATTCGTTGGAAAGTGTTAAAAAATACGATATAACGACTATCATGCAAATTTGGCGTGAGCTTCTTGACGGTTTGGTTAAATCCTGATTTACTTTGTTTGCAAACTAGATAAATAACCTAATCGGTATAAATCAAACAAAAATAATATTGGTTTGTTGCTCGACAGATTCTTTAATATGATGCTTCGTGTCATTTTATAAAAAAAATTAAAAATAAAAACCAATTTAAGGGTTTTAATTATTTCGAATACTTTTGCTATTTTTATATAATTAGGATCTAATAAATTATTGTCAATCAGATTTTTCAAGGCAATTAGGGACTCTTTTTCTTTTTTAATAGCAACTTCAAAATGGTCTAATCCTAGGTGATATATGGGGTTGTTAATATGCTCAATAGTAATCTTTTTTTGCATTAAATCATAAGAAAACAGAGTGTCTTCGTGTCTTAGATTTGGTAGGGATTCATTAAAAGATACCGTCGAAAAAAAAGATTTATGAATCAGGAAATTTAAAGATAAAAAACTTAGATAAGGATTTTTTTGTCTTTCGGTAAAGTGTATTGATTCCCTGTTTTTGCCATAAACCCATCTCAAAACTTTACTTTTTTCGGGTTTTTCACTTTGATACAAAATTCCTCCGTTCACAATTTTAATTTCATCATTCAAAAACGGAACGTATCTGTCAATAAAATCCTCATCTTTAGGAAAAACGTCCACATCTAAAAAAAGTAACCAGTCATATTGAGCTTTATGGGCTAATAAATTCCTGATTTTACTCCTGCCAATATTTTGTTTTAACATTTCGTAGTTGCAATTTGCTAAATGATTTATTTTTTCATTTTCTGAAAACAAGTTAGTAGAAGCATCGTCTAGACAAATAATTTCAAATGGAATTTCTGTTCTTTTAGCCTGATTATGAATTTCAGATACTAAAGACAAGGCATTATAATTATAGGAAGGAATAAGGATTGATAACATTAATAACTATATTTTGTATATATGCAAAGAAAATATATTTTATCTAATAGAATAGATTTTATAAGCAGAATTGATGTAATCGATTTGATTTTACTTAAGTTATATACTAAGAAACATTTGTTGAAAGAACAATTAAAATT
>Ga0214919_10002013_pt1 | contig 32418 bp, 28 predicted proteins | sample LL1503_MetaG_FD_177994 | JGI IMG/M metagenome (GOLD analysis project Ga0214919, IMG submission 177994) | Freshwater microbial communities from Lake Lanier, Atlanta, Georgia, United States - LL-1503 | ecosystem: Environmental > Aquatic > Freshwater > Lake | place: USA: Georgia | collected... | reverse complement strand
TATGCCAGTTGCAGAGATAGAATTACCCGATATACCGATAGAACCGGTTTTACAAGTTAACCGAAAACAGGTATTTAATATACCTGGAAATACTTATACTTATGAAGATGGAAAAGCCATATGTAAAGCGTATGGTGGAGATTTAGCTACTTATGAACAAGTCGAAGACGCGTATAATAATGGTGGTGAGTGGTGTAATTATGGCTGGTCCGATAAACAAATGGCATTATTTCCTACACAACAAAATACTTACAATAATTTACAACAAATTAAGGGTCACGAACATGATTGTGGACGTCCAGGTATCAATGGCGGGTATATAGCAAATCCAGATATTAAATTTGGTGTTAATTGTTATGGTATTAAGCCGAGGATTACTAGAAACGAAGAAGAACTGATGCAAACAATGACGCCATATCCTGAAACCAAGCAAGATGTGGAATTTCAACAAAAGGTCGATTTTTGGAAAAACAAGGCTAATGAGATTTTATTATCCCCTTTTAACTACAATTCCTGGGAAGAAATATGATTTAATAAAAATAAAATAGACAACTACAATATGCCAAATATAACAAATGAACTAGACTGATAACATAAAATACTATTAAAAGTGTTTTTACACATTTAATAGTAAACAATGTCATTTTATTTATCGTTCCGGCTTTGGTAATCATATCGCTACGACATATAGGACATTTACGTGTGTGCGCGTGCCATACACTTAAACAATAATTATGTATTATGGCATTGCAGTTGCATTGTTTAATATATAATGTTTGCGCATTGAGATTTATTAACTCATTAAATATGCTATTAGTGTCAAAACATATTATGCATATATTGTCATAATTGTTTTCAAAATTTTCGAATATGATAGTATAATATACCTCATTAGGCGGATAATGTTCATACGTTCTAAATAGCATTATATCGATATAATAGATAGTTTTATTATGTTATCAACGTAACAACTTATCACATATTTTTTCTTGTATTTTTCGAACCCTTTTTGGGTTTTATTTTTTTAGTTTGTTTTTTTGGATGCTTCTTATCATAGTGTGTTACTAAATCCAATAGTTTATCATAAATGTCATCATGCACAACTTCATCAACTTCATCATCTATATCGGTTTCTTTTTCTTTTTCTATGTCTGGATTATAGGTCGATTTCGCACCAGCCGTCATATCATGTGTAAATGCCCAATTCGGTATAACAATACCATCAAAGATATCGGATACCTGTGCGCCACCAGATTGTGTATTTAGGGTAGCTAATGGAGACAATCCCATTTTTAGCATGATGGAGTTTACGCTAAATCCCCCTGAGGTAATTCCATTGTTATTGTTATTATTATCATTATTATCATAGTTAAATATCATATCAGATGCGTCCATATTGCTAATATAAGTAGATATTTATTAATTGGCATAAAAGCGCTTAATTTCAGTAATGTGTTTTGTACTACGATTATTTTTAACATGTTCTATAATAAGCTTTACTTGTGACTCATTTTTTATTACTTCGGATAAGCTTTTTTCTAAATATTTAAAAGTAAGGGGTTCTTGTATTTTGGTATTTGCGAATTTTATTTTACCATCGCTAATTTGTATAACAGACGATGACATGTTATTATTATCTGCGTATTTGGTAATATTTTCACATAATTGTGACCTCTTATCTCGTAACTCTTTAGTTCTATCGTTCATTTTTTTTAGCTCGTTATCAATTAAAACCCACTGTTGAATTTGATTTTCAAAACTCATTATATATTTTGTTATATAATATTTATATAATGATTTAACTTCTTCGACGCGTTTGATTGCCACTCTTTTTGCGTCTATAAGATTGTTGCATAGCAAATAAGGTAAACGGTGTGAGCGCTTTGCTAATTATTCCGCCCCAGAACCCACCCTTTTGACTCCTGCTCCTGCTCCTGGACCTGCTCCTGGACCTGCTTCTCTTACGTCTCCCCCCGACCGTTCTTCCATTCAAGCTCACCAATGCGTTACCTGGGACATGACTTTTGCTTATGTCAAATGTATTGTTGTATTGTGTATTTGCGTTACCAGCAGTTGCGAGTGCATATGATGCTGCATCACTATACGAAGACGGGTTTGTCGAATCCATACCTCCTTTCTTTGTGTTTCTCCTCTTGGGCATTTATATAAATAACAAAGAATAAAATTATAATAATTTACTTAGGACATTTTTATTGCGCAATATTAAAATCAACATAACAAGTATTGCTAGAATCATTAGGAAAATTGTAAAAACTAGTCCTATGGTAATATAAATATAAGGATTAATTTCATATAATATAAAATCAAGTACAGGCTTGAACAACATTTTAAATTCGTTCTTAATATCGTCTCTCTTCAAAATCTCTAAACACTGATTTACCAACGAATCTTTCATATTTATAAAGGGTAAAATTAATATGGAATGTATAACTCAAATTTTTGCGGGTTTATATTATAATATTTTTCTAATTAGTACATAACTAATGGAAAACATTGCAGAACCAAATGACAGTTTTGACTTTACTAAATTATCATTAGGACATCCTTCTAATATTCAAGGTGGAGCATATTTTACATCAATTGAGTATAATAATCTTCCGCTTTATATTCAAACGACTAAAAGTTTATCAAAACAAGGAATAGTTAGAACGGGTAAAAAATTGTATATTGACTTAATGTTTGATAAAACGTCTGAAACCATTATTAATTGGTTTGAAAATTTAGAGGAAACGTGTAAAAAGTTAATATACGCAAAAAAAGAAGAATGGTTTCAAAATTCGCTTGAAGAGAGCGACATAGACAACGCATTTAATTCTATCATTCGCATATATAAGTCTGGCAAGTTTTATTTAGTAAGATCGAATGTTAAGTGTAATCAATCAGCTGAACCCGCAGTCAAACTATATAATGAAAATGAGATTACTATGACATGCCAAGATATAATTGATGACACCGAAATAATATCTATTTTAGAAATAAAAGGTATTAAATTTACTACACGAAATTTTCAAATAGATATAGAGGTAAAGCAAATAATGATATTGGATAATGAGCCTATTTTTAAAAACTGTGTAATTAAGGGGCGTAAACCCCCCAATGATAAACACACCAATGATAATGATAAACCCACCAATGATAACACCAACAATGATAAAAAAGAATTTGATGTAGCAAAACCAAAAAATATAGGTTTTATAACAAATGGTAAATTAGACAATATGGATAATTTAGAAGAAATGGATGATATAAGTGTAGAAAATAAACCACTTGACAGCATACAATTAGAAGACAATACGCAACTCAAAAACATTACAACCCCCGAAAACATTACACCCCACGAAAAAAATATGCCAGATGAAAGCGTTGACCTGAATTTTGAAATAGAAGAATTGTGTGATAATATAATTGAGGAGGAACCCCAATTACAAGAGTTAGAAATAGACAATACTAATTTAGATGAATTAGGCAATATAACACTCAAAAAACCTAATCAAATATATTTTGAACTATATAAGGAAGCCCGAGCAAAGGCAAAAACCGCAAAGAAAAACGCAATTTTAGCGTTTTTAGAAGCAAAGAATATAAAAAAAACATACATGTTGGATAATTTAAATGAGATGGATAGTGATTTTGATGAAGAAATAGACGAAGTGTCGGAAAGTGAATTAGAAGGTTTATAATTTAGGTTTATGTAATGTTTAGAATAAATTAATAAATGTATTTCAAAAATTATTTTATCATTGATTTTATATAATGAACATGTCTTTAAAAAAGCTATGGAATGATTATGGAATTGGTGTCATACTTATATTGCTTATAGTTGCATATGGAATTAGTTTATTTGCCGGTTATTTGACTAACAAGGGTAGAAGTGGATATGAACCAAACAAACCGATGAACCCACAATATAAACAGAACAGTAATTCAGATGGGGTGCGACCTGCGAATCCTATGGGCGAAAATGAAGTATTTGCTGACGCAACTGGCACGCAAACTAGTATGCCTGGACTTCCTTCTTCTTGTTCAGCGCCTAATATTCAAAATCCGGATGACCTTTTACCCAAAGACACAAATAGTCAATGGGCGCAATTAAATCCCACAGGAAAAGGTGAGCTTTCAAATATTAATTTGTTAAAATCTGGATATCATATTGGAATTGATACAATTGGTCAAACATTAAGAAACGCAAACCAACAAATTCGTTCGGAACCGCCTAATCCGCAGTTGAATGTAGGACCGTGGAATCAGTCAACGATTGAGCCTGATTTTATGAGACCTCCTCTTGAAATTGGTTCGGGTCACCAATAAAGTAGGGTGACAAGTAATTTATAATTGTTTTAGATATTAATATATAAAATAATTATATGAAGCCACAAACAATTATTGGATTGTTATTTATAGTTTTTATACTAATATGGTTAGCAACCATGTATTTCAATTCAGATGAATATAATTTGAAGTGTGTAATCGCGTCGAAAGATGGTAATAGATATTGTGTTAGAGACCGAAAACATATTCAGCCCGCCGCGAATTTATTATCATCTGTAACGGCAAATTGTAGTAAAATGGTCGCTTATATGAAGAAAACACATCCTGATGACCCACGTGTTAAAAGATTAGTCGAAGGATTTAACCCCAAAGCAATTAGCGAAACACTTCCTACTAGTGAATTAACCGCGTATAGCGAAAATAAAGGACAAAAAATTGCGTTTTGTTTAAATAAATCTAAAAATGGTAGTAAATTAATAGATTTAAACACACTGACATTTGTTGCGCTACATGAATTATCTCACATAATGACATCATCGATAGGTCACAAGCAAGACTTTTGGGAAAATTTTAAATTTTTACTTGAAAACGCCAAAAAGGCGGGAATTTATAATCCAGAAGATTATAAAAAGAACCCACAAGATTATTGTGGAGAGAAAATAGACGATAATCCTTATTTTGATTTAATTTAATTATTTTATATTTCATGTACAATGTAATATAAAAGTTAAAGCGAATTATTTTATATTACTTTCGAAATAATTTAGTTTAAAATAATCGCTAGATTATATATATGTCAGATACATTTTATAAAGTAAATTATATCATAAATGGAAAAATTGACACAATATATGTATTTTATGGAAAACCCGTTACCGCAAATAAAAAAAAGGAAACCATGGATTCCATATTTAATGAAAAAGAGCTAGCGCAAATAAACGCAGACAATACGACAGTAAAGTTTTCAGAACAACTAATACATTTTGACGATTCTATTGGAACAATCAAACTAAAAATACTTGTAGAGTTCAACAAAACTATTTCATTAGAAGAAATATATCTCTTTTGTAATAAATACGAGGAACTAAATGCTATTTCTCTCTATCAGTCTCTAACGCAAAATAAAAAACTAGAATTGACCAAAATAAGATTGGACCAGTTTCTTGCAAATATAGTAAGCGATGAAAACGGGGATGCATTTAAGATGCCTACATCAAAAGATGTTTATACATTCGATGATATTTTAGACATGAAAATTAATGGGAAAAAATATATTGTGAATAAAGTATTAGGGCAAAAGTTTTTTATAATAGAAAATGAATATCCATTTGTATGTAATCCGTATAATGTATATGATTTTGATAATTTAGTTGAAAGGGTATCGCGTAATTCCCTGACAACATTGAATAACCGCCTATTATTAAATTCAGATAACATTATAGACAATAATATTTATTTATGCGTGGCATCGGATGTGTTAAAAATGGCTATTGAAAAAAACATTTCACAAGAAACCATTGTTAAAGTGTATTATTCACTATTGTATAATAAAAATATTAATGATTTGGAGGATTTAATTGAAAATCGTGAAACATTAATAGCAAACAATAATAAATTATTAAATGATAAAACCCTGAAATTGTTTAAAACAATCGATATGTTTTATGGTGTTTATAATTTACGCAAAAATGATTTAAATTACGTCAATAAAGGCATAAAATATATTAAGGGCACGATTGTGCCTGGCTATGACCTTAAAATACCATTAGAAATAATATTTAAGGTTATTCATGCGTCAAAGACAAACCCACTAATTAAATACAACCCCGCGTCTCGTCAAGAAAATATATATAGACTTTTTACTGATAACACATCAACCGATGGTAGAAAAATTCCATTTTTAAAAAAGTCTCAAATTTTAAAATTGACGCGAAATATGGGTAAGATAAAGTCTGTATCTATTTATATTGAACACATTAATGAAGAACATGTGCAACCTGTAATTTGTGAATTTATGGAAAACGGATTCGTAACATTTAGTGTGGAACTTGCGTCGATTATAGATGTGCTATCTGTGGAACAATTATTGAGAGATGCTGTTAATCCACTTATACATGAAATAAGTAAATTTTTAGAACAAAGCGGATATAAATTAAATAAATTTACTAGTTTGAGCAGTGACAACATTGAAATTAACAATATTACTTATGAATCACAAATAAAAATTATTAAACGTCCCGATTTAGAACCATTTAAAAGCTGTATTTCAAGTGTATTTAATAATGAGTCAAGTGAGTTTAAATCCGGTATTCATTTGCGGTTTAAAAGAGTTGCTAATTTTAATAGATTAACCAGCCAAGAAGCATTTATTCTTGAAAAAAGTGAACAGGGATACCGCGGGAATGATATAATAGATGCATTATTAGATAATTTCAAAGATGATTTAAATCGAGAACAAGCCGAAGATTTGGTGCGTAAGGTTGCGAATGAAATTCAAGTAGAACGGGGAGTTAGAAAATCTACTATAAAAATTAAAGATAATCCTGGATTTAAAACAACTATTACGTTGGAGCAGTCTAGTGGAATTATTACAATACTTGTAGACAATATAAATGATATTAATTATTTAGTAACGATTCCGATTTATTTGGATACCATGATACGACTTACTCAAAATAAAGGTAGTACAAAATTTCTTGCGAATAATATAACAAAATTATGTTCTGGTGATGTTCAAGAAGAAATAATCATACAGGATATAGTTCCCCCTACGGAATCCTTAGAAAGTGATGTTCAAACAATAGATGACCAAGAAGAAGATATTGTCGATGAAAGAGAGAAACCAACGGGTGCGTTTAGTTTATTTTTTGATGATGAAGAAGAAGAAAATAGCGATATAGGAAGCGACAGTATTAAGGGTGGCATGAATACAGATTCTGAAAATGAGGAACTAGAGTATAGACCCGGGGTCCCAATACCCAATGGTATAGATGAAGATACTGATTCATCCTTAGAAACGGACGTAGGAAATATTGTAACTGTGCCTATTGTAACTGTGCCTAATGCTATGGATACTGAATCGGATTCATCCTTAGCAACCGATGTAGGTAATATTATACAACAACCTATTGTCGAAGAAGGGACAGATTCTTCATTAGTAACAGATGTAGGCAATATTATACAGCAACCTATTGTAGAAGAAATAGAAGAAGAAATAGAAGAAATAGAAGAAGAAGAAGAACCAGAAGAAGAAAAAGAAGAAGAAGAAGAAGAACCTAAGGTCCTAAAAGAGCCTGATGTAGTGGAAAAAGAGGTAATAGAAGAAGATGAAGAAGAAGGCGTTTCTGAGGCGGAGGGCGATGAAGTGAAAAATATAGATGGTTTAAAATTGAATAAACCATATTATTTTCAATCATTAATTGAGAAATATGACCCAGTGTTGATTTTAAAAGAAGACACACCACAATTTAACGCTTATTCGCGCACATGTAGTTCTGATACAAGACGTCAGCCTGTTATATTAACAGACGCACAATTAAATAAAATTAACAAAGAACACAAAGGATTTTTGAGAGAGGAAGATGTTATTAAATATGGCTCAGACCCTAAGAATAAGTTTAATTATATTTGTCCGCGGTATTGGTGTCTTAAAAACAACACTATTATAGATCCATCTGAACTAAAAGAGGTAATAGGTAAAGATGGTAAAAAAGAATTAATGCATCCAACATGTGGTAAAGTTCTTGCTCGTGGGGATAAAAAAGTAAAACCCGGTTATTATATATATGAATTTTATAAACCCAAAAAAGATGGACAAAATCGCTATCCGGGGTTTCAAACTGGTAAACATCCAGATGGTTATTGTTTGCCGTGTTGCTTTGATAAATACAATACCGAAGGCAGAATTCAAGCCAAAAAGGAATGTTCAGGGGAAACCGCGCAACCTATTAAAGAAAAAAAAGTAGATGAAAAGGAAGATGAGTACATAAAGGGACCAGATAAATTTCCATTAGACCCAGGTAGATGGGGGTATTTACCACCTGAAATGCAATCGGCATTAAGAGAAGTAAATGCGGATTGTCAAATAAGTAAGACTAATACCAATTTAAAACAAAATCATCCATGCTTATTGCGACATGGTGTCCAATTAAACAAAAAGCAGTCATTTATTGCTTGCTTATCAGACGTCATATTTTTTGCAAAACCACATATTGATAAATCGCGCGGAACAGCTGAAATATTAAGTATTAAAGACATGCGCGACCGGATAATTAAATCATTAAATATAGACATGTTTATAAAATATCAAAATGGCAATTTAGTAACTGATTTTAAAAGTTATACCAGTAATGTAAGCGAAGCTAGTTTGACCAAATACAATACTTCGGATTTGTATAAAAAAATTAAAACGGATAAAGAGTTGTTTTATTTTAAAACAGTTGTAACCGCGTTTGAAAATTTTATTCAATTTTTAAGAGACGATAATGCTATTATAGACCATACTTATTTATGGGATATTGTTTGCATGCCAAATAGATATTTGTTTCCTTCCGGTGTAAATTTAGTAATATTTAAATTACCGCACGATGATATAACTAATAATGTTCAGCTCCTCTGTCCGACAAACCATTATTCGACACAATTCTATCAATCACGAAAACCCACCATTATTTTAATGAAAGAAGGTGAATTTTATGAACCTATTTATTCATATACTACGAATGAAAATACATTAAAAATCGCAAAAGAATTCAAAGAAAAGGACCCATACTTGTCGCCAACAATGCGCGCTGTAATCCAAGAAATCATTAAACCTGTGCTCAACACCATGTGTAACCCGTTAATGAGCATGCCTACTATAAAAGTTAAACAGTCACTATTACCACACGCAATTATTGAACATTTGGAAACATACAAATATATCATTAAAAAATATGTAATGAATTTTAATAATAAAATAATCGGAATTGTCGCCGAAGAGCCTATGGTAGATGGCATAACTGGATTTATTCCCTGTTATCCATCAGTTATACACGACATTTGGGAAAACAATACAGATTTTGTGTTTATGACGGATAAAACGTTATGGAATGATTATGATGATACTATAACCTTTTTAACGAATTTGTATAAGCGTAGTAAAAAAAAGCGTCCAACCGCAGACATACCATGTAACCCTATATTAAAAGTTGTTGAAGACAATATGGTAGTAGGTGTATTAACTGAAACAAATCAATTTGTACAATTATCGAAACCCATTAGCGAGATGGAAATTACGTCTGACAATGATATCCCATCACTAAGAAATAATAATTATATTGTAAATAGCAAGAGTAAAACGTCACAAATGGAAAATGTTGATGTAAACATTTCTACTACAAACGACGTAGATAATGAACGTATAGATTATATTCAACGAATTAAAATGGAGACAAACTTTTATAATGTTTTTAGAAATACAATACGAATTCTATTAAACGATTACAATAATATCAAGATTAGAGAGAAAATAGAACAATTACTAAAAAACACATTTTTAATTTATTCAGAAAAATTAAATAAGGTAGATGCATTATTGAAAGAATTAGTAAATGAGTCCATTCAATTTAGCGGGGATGATAATTATTATAAATTAATAAAAGACATTTCTACGTGCCTTGTAAAAAATAAAGATGAGTGCGGCAAGGCTGGCAATTTATGTGCGGTAACCCGTGACGATAACTGTAATTTGATTCTTCCGGAAAAAAATTTGATGACGCATAAAGAAAACCGGGGTATTTATTTTGGGAAAATGGCAGATGAACTAATACGTTATAGTAGAGTAAATCAATTCATGTTTCAACCGCAGACATATTTATCATTTGGTAAGATTCAGTATAATTTACGAGAAGATGAAATAATTTTGTTACAATCTCTCCTTACACAGGAATACTTTGATGGGCTGGTTCCGGTTGTTGTTAATAAGTATGTGACAAATAATTCTTATGATGAAGTAGAACCGGTTATTACGCAGTTGTATGATAACACATTTACATTGCCGACAAATGTACCCGACATGAATTGTACGTCTATTTTAAATAAAATTGCGTCTGCTGTATGGAGTAAATGTTTCCCAAAAGCTTATAAAGAAATATCATACAGCAGTAATGCATATTGTACATTTCAGTGCATTATAGACATTATAGAGAAAAAGACTAAACAGGTTAAATCAATAATCGATATTAAACATGAATTGTATAAAGAATATAAAATACATTTAGATAATGGACAGCGTGACAAAATAGTGGATATTTTAACTTTAGAAGGGAAAAAAATGCTTGGAGACCAAGTGAAAGCGCAAACGTTGATGTTTGATGATTTTATTTATGCGTCTAACTATTTTTTGACTCCATTAGATTTATGGGTATTGGTAAACAAATATCAAATACCAACTATTTTTATAAGTTCTAAGAATATTTTACAAACAAATTACGCAAACCACGAATTTGTAGGGTACAGTACACCGGACTATATGAATGGAGCTTATGTATTTATTGTCATACCTGGACTTAAAAATGAGCAGGTACCTGAATTTAAACTTATAATCGATGAAAGTAACAACTATTTTATTCCTATAAATAAACTACAGGATGATTGTATTGATAATATAAGGCAAGCATTTGATAATAAAGTGAGTATACATGAATACCTAGATACATTTATTAAACCTAAAGCGAAAAGTACCAAACTACGCATAAACATTGAAGATGATGTAAAACCACCAACATTTAAAAAGATGCCTAAAAAAAGGACACTTAACATTATAGATACATCGCCAACAGATGCCGTGCCTACCAAAACCAAACGGTCTAATGTAATTTTAAAAGGAAGAAAACAGACTAAAAAATTGCGAATTAAAGATGACCAGCCCATTATTGCTTAGGAATTACAAATATTAAGTGCCATAATTGTATTCATAATTATATTCATATGTGTATTCATATTGAATATTGTCATCCACAGTATCCATATTATTGTCTGCATCAGCATTATTGTCTGCATCAGCATCTGCGTTATTGTCTGCATCAGCATCGGGATTATTATCTGCATCAGCATCGGGATTATTATCTGCATCCGCGTCATTATTATTATCTGCATCAGCATTATTGTCTGCATCAGCATCCGCGTCATCATCTGTGTCTGCATTATCATATGCGTTATCATCATCTGAATCAGACGTGTCGTCCACTGAATCATCTGTGATAAGATAAACATTAGCGTTAGCATTAGTCACACCTTGACCAATCGTAATTCTTAAATAATCTAGATTGTACAACCACTTAAGGGTTTTGTGATTTTCGAAAAATGTGTCGTTTTCCGTTTTAAAATAATCTATGTGTTTGTCATTAAATATGTATTTTGTAATATAAGGTTTTGGGTTCTTCGTAATATTTATACCCAAATCAATATGGGATAATACGTTAATTTGTGAATAATTTATAACAGCGGTTTTTCTACCAAATGCCGGATTAAATTTGTAAAATTGCGTTAACTTGCATTTCAATTTCGCAAAAGCATTCGTTTTAATGATTGCTACAAGGGAATATAAACTGGTTATATACAGCAATAAATATGGTTTCATAATTGTGATTAGGGTATCGTCTGGAAACTCGGCATCTATTTTAAATTTCATAGTTACGTGTAGCTTGTTAAAATCGGCTAACATATTATGTATGTGCTTACGTAATTGGGTCTTTGTTGAATCATTTACATAATTTTTAATTATATATTCTCGTAATAAAAATTCATATTGGTGATAAAACTCGCTTAAATTGAAATTTACATTAAAATATTTTTCAAACAAATCGGCTTTATAACGTGTATTGAATTTTATGAAAAAATAAATGTTATATAAGTTTGACTTATCAAAAGGTAAATTATTATAAGGATTTTTAACAGCAATTGGTTCCGAAAAAAAATAATGCGAATTAGTGAGTGAATTATTAATAATTTTTAGCAAATCATTAATTTTAAATAGATATTTACCATTCTTGTGATGAAGGCATATAACATTTTTACCACCTTCAACAATTTCATTTAATTCCATATCAGTGTTTGCGTTTAATTTTGCGCATTTATACAAAAAAACGTTTTTTAATCTATTAAACGCATAATATGTGCGCTGAATTTTGTAAAACATGTCATTAAATCTTTGTTTCGTCATATCATTTAAAAATGGATTCTTATTTGTCTTGTTATAAAAATCGAATTTGAGTTTAGTCGTGTAAGAAGTATTTACAAAAATTTGAAAAAAAATATTAGGTGAATTTGAATCGTATGTATCGCTTTTAAGTAATTGTTGTATTATTGAAAAAAATGTCTTCATTGTTTTAAATAATATTTTATATTTAATATATATTTTAGTTATATCTCATTTACATCATTGAAGATTACAAGTGCGACAATTCCGCCGAATCCAACGGGTTATCTTAGTACACTGTATTTAATGCTGCACGTCTCGTCGCTTTAAGGAACTTGTTTTACCGATATTTTTTTTGCGAGTTCTCCCATATTTACAATATTGTTTTTGAGAAAACCCTTTTGGACGATTACAATTAATACTTTTTTTATATTTTAAACTCCATTTTTTGTTACTTTTTTTTTTACTTATTGTCATTATATTAACAAAATATTTAATTTTCGACTTATATAAAATATGTAAAAAAATTATTATATGTGTGACATTCTATTTTTATTAAATATAAATTATGACTTAATGCCTTCTTCATCTCACAAGTTATATTTTATATTTAGAATCCTGGGTTATAGTCGTCATCTTGACCTAAATTTTCATGTTTAATGCTAATCACATTGTTCTGTATGGATAATTTATTCACGCCGCATGGGTCTTGGGGGTCTTCTACGGTTTCAAAGAATTTCTCAATTTCATTATTCAAATCCAATGGTTTGTATTCACTTGTTTCTTGTAATTTTTGTAATTCATCAATATCCAACACAACTTGAAACGCGCTAGTTCCAAAGAAACCCTCTTGACCGCACATCACGTTGGCGGACACACCACGGAATGTATCTAATTCGGCATGTCTTGCTGCTTTAAGAAACATTTCAGGAGTTTCTTCAAAGGAAGCCTTCGCAATAGGTCCAATATTGTCATTATTGATACCATGTCTAAATATGGATATCATTTTGTGTGTATATGTCATTCTGTCTACCAACACGCTGAAATTATGGTAGTTAATATATGTACCATCAAACTCAATTACTTCAACAAGTTCATTATAAATAGCCTGACGCGCGGCTTCAATGCCTAATATATTATAAATTTCAACAATGCTATTACTAAACGTTCTTTTATAATCAATATAATCAAGACCGAGAATATCTAACAAATTGGTACCGATAGTATCTAATACCCATATTTCTTTATTTTTGTAAAGCCCATTATTTTCTACGACATTGTCTTTTATTTTACGAACAATTACTTTTTTGATACCCTTGACACCTCTAAGAACAATGTTTTGTAATAATTGGTCCTGGAAATTTTTCAAAACGTATATTTGGTCCGACTGGTCAAGCGGCATGACTTTTGATTTCTTTTGTCCGCCTCGTCCAGAAGCGGACTTTATCACTTCATTCATTCGAATTCGAAAGATAAGTTTATCTGAATTGTAATCTGAATAAACGCATGATATTTGGTCATCATAACTATTCTTCAATGTAAAATTAACATCATCCATGGTTATGTTTTTCTCCAACATTGTTTCGGGGTCCATTTCAATCCGAATAATCCACTTGGATTTTTCATTCTCAGACAATGTAAAATCAGAACATTCAACCATCATGTTTTCAAAAGCTCGATACTGCTCAAGCATATCAGAATCTTCGGCTATAAGCGTATTGAGGTCATCTGGGTCAAAACAGATTTGAGTGGATTTTACTATTTCTTCTAGGGTAGTATGTTCTAACATGTACATGATTGCTTGCGCTTTGTCCTTTTGGTCTTCGTCTTCGTTCTTTAAGTAAACTGTAAGCGACGGATTTTTAGGCTCACTTGATAGTGATAATATTTCTTCTATTCTAGGGACACCACGAGTCACGTTGGACTTGGATGCTACACCAGCAAAATGAAACGTGTTGAGTGTCATTTGCGTAGACACTTCTCCAATACTTTGTCCAGATATCATGCCAACCATTTCACCCGGTGATACAACGGACCTTTTGTAATCCATTGTAATTGTATCTAACAGAAGTGTAAGTGCGCTTTTATTGAATCGTTTTATCATAAGAAGTTGTTTGGGAGAAAGATAATAAAAGAACAATGTTTTAAATAACTGGGTAGGCGGAGCGTAGACATTTTTCTCCAAATTTGAATAACACTGTTCAATCATTTGAAATGCTTCAAACGGCGTAATATCCACTAATGATGTATTTGTAATATTAGTTTGACCCTGGACATTATTAATAATATACGAAAACGCAACGGGCATGTTGACTACTGAATCTGACTTGTTTTTAAATACGTATTTTATAATAGACTCTCTTTTTTCAATCATAAACTGTATGTATTTATCACAATATGTCATCATTTCACTGTACTGTTTTTTATATCGCGACAGCACATTTTTAAGGAATATATTACTTAGAATTTGGTTGCTTGAATTATCATCTGGTAACAAATAATGAGAGTAAATATCCTGCGTGCTCATGGATACAATTGGTATTTGCTGATTTTCAACTTTGGTCGTATCTGTGTTATCATCACCATAGGCGAATTGAACGATTTTATTTTTATTAGTTCTTACGGTCATATCATAATTTACCATTAAATCTTCTAGACCTTTGATTAATCGTCTTTGAATATAACCAGTTGTGGATGTTTTTACCGCAGTATCAATAAGACCTACACGACCACCCATAGCGTGAAAGAACAATTCTTGTGGTGATAAGCCATTGATATAAGAGCTTTCCACAAACCCACGTGAACCAGGCGACTCATCGTACTTGGTATAATGGGGTAGTGTTCTATGGTCAAACCCATATGGAATTCGCCGCCCATCTACGTTTTGCTGACCAAGACACGAAATCATAAATGATATGTTTAATTCAGAACCCTTTGACCCGGCATTCACCATGGTAACAAACCTATTATTTTTACTTAAACTCTTGAGACCGACATTACCAGCTTCTGAAGTAGCCTGATTCAATATATTATTAACACGAGTTTCAAATTCTTCATTATTTGTTTTACCCGTTTTATTTTCAAACACCCCAATTTGGGTTTGTTCAATCAAATTTTTAACATCAGCCTTTTTTTGAGTAATAATTTTTATAATTTCATCATTTGTTTTGTCGTTAGAAATTAAATCACTAATACCTACACTAAATGCGGCGGTTTTCATGTAATCCGTTACAATGTTTTGTAAATCATCAATAAATTTACTACATGCGAAATTACCATAGTCGTTACAGGTTCGGTGTAACAATCCCTTTGTGCCTCCACCTAGTGTACTTTTATCCATTTGTCCACGAATGTATGTGCCATTTTGTATTTCGATAACATTATTTGAAGTTTTAATATCATCTTTATCATCTTTGAACGATTTGGTCTTGTGTTTAATGGTGAGCGGATACATAATTTGAGATATAATGTTAAAACTCGTAATTCCGGTTTCATTTTTGGCATGCTGCATAAGTTCGTGTTCATTTATTGAATTACACGACATTAACAAATTCATAGCGTCTCTTGGTGAGAAATTAATACCCTCTCGTGTAAATTGATAACACCCAAGCATAGAGTCCTGGAAAATTCCAATAATGGGTGAATTATTCGCAGGACTAATCATTTGATATGGAACAGCTGCCAAATTTCTCAACTCTGCTTCGGACTCGGGGTCCTGAGGCATATGTAAGTTCATTTCATCACCATCAAAATCCGCATTGTAGGGCTTGGTATCGGCTACATTCATACGAAATGTATCACCTCGCTTCATAATTTTAGCAATATGACACATCATACTCATTCGATGAAGAGTAGGTTGACGATTGAATAACACAGCGTCTCCGTCCATCATATGTCTATGAATAATATCACCTTCTTCCAAGACAATGGAATCGCGGTCCGTATAATATCTTAGCGTAATAGACTCACCACTTTGTTTTTCCCAAATTTTTGCACCAGGCCAAACATCGGGTCCATTTTGCACTAGTTTTGTCAAAAATGCCATATTTAATTTATTTACTGTCACGGGCTTGGTAATGTTTTTTGCGATTTTCATTGGAATACCCAAATCACGAATTGATAAATTAGGGTCGGCAGTAATTACCGAACGCGCACTATAATCAACGCGTTTTGCCATCAAATTACCTCTCATACGCCCCCCTTTACCATTCAGCCGGTCTTTAATAGACTTCAATGGTCTTCCCGAGCGTTGAGCAACAGATGCGACTCCTGGTATTTTATTATCAACTTGTGTGGCTATGTAATATTGTAAAACTGTGGTCCAGTCGTCGATTACATTTGAAGGCGCGTTGTTTTGTATCTTATCTTGTAATGTTTTATTGGTTTTAATGATATTTACCAAAATATGACTTAAATCATCCTCAGACCTTTGTTGCGCATCGTGTTTTACAGATGGTCTTACAGAAGGTGGTGGGACAGACATTACTTGACAAATCATCCAATCGGGTCTGGACCAAATAGCACTAAAACCCATAAAGGATACATCCTCGTCAGAAATACGTTTTAATATTTTCAAAACCATTTCTGGAGTAACCTTTATAATAATGGGTTCTGATTCGGCGTCTTCATTTTTCCATTCCGCAATAATGGTGGCAAGACCTTCTTTACGGATTTTTTTGGGTTGAAGACACCCGCACCCATCGTCGGTATCCTCACCACACCTGGTAATTTTACTCGCTAGCCCAAATACATATTTCCACCTGGCTTCGCCTGATAATTTCAAGGCTTGCTTATATTTCTCTTTGCTAATTAACAACTTGCTGCATTTAAAACACGCACATCGCAAACATTTTAAAATAGTATTAAGATATTGAATATAAAATACTGGTCGCGCCAATTCAATATGACCAGCATAACCAGGTGTGCGCATATAATCTAGTCCATCCGTTGGACAAATAAGCCCTGGCTCTAAAACACCCATGCGCGGATCAAACAATCCGCCAATTACGGGCTTGTTATTTATATAAGTGTCTCTGCTTGTAATTTCCGCTACGGAAGCTTTTCGTATTTCCTCGGGAGACATTATGCTAAATTGTATGCCAACCACATTGGAACAATTGGTCGACATGTTTTTGTAACTTGCAAATTTAGACATTTCTTGTATTATTATATTATGTAGATTTTAGATTGTTTTGAATAGTTAATCATTTTTTTTAAAAATTAATCTTTAAATGTTTTACACTTTATATATATTATAATGACACATCATGTATAACTAAACGCATCGGTTTGTTGTTTTTTATATAATAAAAAAATGAATTTGATTTAAACTAATTACTATATATTACATTTATATATTCTAGTAATGCCAAGAGATACTAAACTTAAAAGAGATGTTAAAAAAGACAAACATACGTATGATAAACAACAAAAAAATAAAAACAATGATGATGATAATGATGAGACGTCGTCTAGTGATAATGAAGATGATGGAATGAATGAACACGAGTATAGGAAATTTTTAAGTAAGATATTTCCATCAAAACATCTAGATAACAAAATTAAGGCGGGGGAACGTCTTAAGACCAAATTAAAACCTAAATCGAGTACAAAAAAGGAAGAATCTGAAGAAGAATCCGATGATGAAGACGAAGATGAAGCTGAATGGGAAACAGCGAGTGAGGCGGACAATCCTATTAAAAAACACAGTCGAAATAATGAATTTGACGAAAAAAATAAAAATAGCACAAAAGGAAGCAATGTAAACATAACATTTACTATTGGCGGTATTGGAAAGGATGAAGATTCTTACGACGAAGACTATGAAGACGAAGATGAAGATGAATCTGTAAGTGAAACAGAGAACGAAGACGAGTCAGTTTCTACGGATTCATCCTCACAAGTAGATGAATCTGAAGATGAAGATGAATCCGAAGATGAAGATGAATCTGAAGATGAAGAAGAAGAAGACGCAATATATAATCGTACCCGTAATAAGTCATCCATGCGAAAAAAATTGGAATCCCAAATAAAATCCACCCCAAACCCCAAATATATTAAAAAGAACAAGGAACCTAAAATTGCGGAGGATAAGGGTGATGTCGTTGAACACCAAGCGACCACGTCTTCATCTGATATTGTAACCAAATTAAAAGAACTACTTGAACAAAACAAAAATAATAAAATGGCTCAAAAATGCATAGACATGTGTGAAGATGAACTTGCTTCTGACAAAAAGAAACAAGATAAAAAAATCGCAAAAACAAAGGCAAAAAATTTACGAATTTTTAAGAGAAAAGTCAATGATAAAAACGTTATGAACGACTTTGCCTTTTACAGCAAATTAAATGTTGACGAACAACGGGCGATCATTAAAGAATTACGCGAAGTAAATAAAATAACCCACATTGAAAAACCATACAGAATGACGTTGTTAGAGTCTAATATGCCTATTATATTCAAGGGTGCCGCTATGAAAAAAATTAACGCGATTCGTTACATGGACCCCGGTAGTGGAGAATTTTATAAAATTAAAAACTGGATTGATGCTTTTATGCGTATTCCATTCAATGTAGACCAAGCATTAACTATTAATATAGATGACGGAGTCGATAAATGTCATCAGTTTATGGAAAACGCACAAATCACGCTGAATAAAGCTGTATATGGACTAAATGATGCTAAAATGCAGATTATGCAAATGTTGGGACAATTGGTTACCAATCCGAAATCTATTGGGACAGCCATCGCAATCCATGGACCACCAGGCACAGGTAAAACCAGTTTGGTCAAAGAAGGAATTAGTAAAATATTAAATAGACCCTTTGCGTTTATTGCGCTTGGTGGAGCTACGGACAGTAGTTTTCTAGAAGGGCATTCTTATACATATGAAGGAAGCACATGGGGCAAAATAGTTCAAATTTTGATTGATAGTAAGTGTATGAATCCGGTAATATATTTTGATGAACTAGATAAAATAAGCGACACCCCAAGGGGTGAAGAAATAGCCGGGATATTAACGCATCTTACGGACACTTCGCAAAATAGTCAATTTCATGATAAATATTTTGCGGAAATTGACTTTGACCTGAGCAAGTGTTTGTTTATATTCAGTTATAACGACGAAACAAAGGTAAATACTATTTTGAAGGATAGAATGTATAGAATACAAACCAAGGGATACGACCTTAAACAGAAAACGGTGATTGGTAATGATTATTTATTGCCACGAATTCGGGAGCAAGTAAAATTTGAAGGAACAGATGTAATTATACCCGACGAAACGATTCGTCATATTATTGAAAACCATTGTAATAAAGAAGCTGGTGTGCGAAACTTGAAAAGATGTTTAGAAATTATACATACTAAATTGAATTTATACCGTTTAATGAAGCCGGGTTCTAATTTATTTGAAGAAGACATGTCGTTGAAGGTGACATTCCCATTTACAGTAACTAAGGATATTGTAGATAAATTGATTAAGTATGACACGCAAAATACGTCAGCATTATATAGCATGTACGTATAATTATAAGTATAAAGCTTGCTATAATATATAAAATGAAACAATATAAATATATTTTTTTATTTTTTGTATAGCTAAAATATATAAAAAATGAAAATTGATGTGCCAACAATAGATGTATCTTTTTTATTAATGTTGCGAAAAAAATACAACACAATATTGTCACATTTGCGGGAAATAGTTGATATATATGATGAAATTATCGGCAATCCAGAGTTGCTTCTTACACTTCATAGTGATGTATTGACGCAAACCGATTTGTCAACTCGAATAGATTCTGTACAAATCGTTGAACAGAAAAAACATTACTTTGCAAAAATTAAACATATTACACAAACTATTTCAAATGTTACAAAGGATATACATCAAAATTGTGTTCATGAGTTTGAAAATGATAGTATTGATATTGATTGCGAATGCTCACAAAATATTACGTATTGCACTATTTGTGAATATACCAAACCATAATTAATATTCTGAATATGGGACATTGTTTCCTCCACGATTATTTAAATAATCGTATTGTTTTACAGTCATACACGCGCAACCCATGCTATTGGAGAAGGTATTTGGGCAACATTCTGGCTTAAATGGCGTATTTGCAAACATTAACATCTCTCCCTCGGGTAAGGGAATAGGTTGTTCAGGACGATTTAATATATTTGCTACACCTGGACTTAATGGTTGCCCTCGTGTCACTGTTAAATTAGGCATGTCCCAAGAATTGGTATTTATTACTTTGCCATTTGTTAAACTATATTGCGACGATTCACCGTAGTTAGTGTTTGCTCCTACAAATCCTTCGGCATTACAACATCCATATAGGGTATTTATAATAATTACTAAATATATTATTCCCATAAGAATTAATACTTCCAAACTCAATTTAAATCCAAATAATTCAAGGTTCATTTATATACTTATCGCCAGATAAAATTTTCATTATACCCTTATTTTCATTATACCCTTATTTTCATTATACCCATATTTTCATTATACCCTTATTTTCATTATACCCATATTTTCATTATACTCGTATTATATAATGAAAATCTTACATACTTACCTTATTGCGTTTTGAAGCATATTCATTCCTGAGGCAACTTGCGACGCAACATCTTTTACCACATTATCTGTTCCTCCAATAACACCGCCTCCAGCGAATCCTTCGGTAATGCCAGATACATTACAACAACTTGTTAGTGTATTTACAACTAATATTAAATATACTATACCGATTAGTATTAATACTTCTAAATTTAGTTTAAACCCGAAAAAAGAGAGATCCATTATATACATATTAATTATAAAAAAATTCCTTAAATCTTTATTTTTATCATATGCATGATTTATACTATTTCTATACTAATTGATTTATTTCACTATTATTTTATTTACGATTCTATATCGCTAGAAGCGCTTCTTAAACTTATTCATAATTGAACCTAGTTTAGGTGTGGGACCTTTTAGCGTCGGCGGTACTTCTTACATCAGTTGTGCTTGTGGCATTATTGGTTCCGGTTCTGGTTCTACTGGCGTAGTGGGAGCGATTTGTGGTCTTGTGGTTGTCGGTGGTGCTTGTGTTACTTGGTCCATACCTTCCCTATTGCATGCCCCACTTAACGCGTTTACAAGCATGATTAAATACAAAATGCCGATTAATATTAATACATTTAGACTGATTGAGTATCCAAATAATTTTATGTTCATATTATAAAATACATAAATATAAAAATTAAAACATTATGAGTTTTACTAAATATGAGTTTGTATTTAAAAATATAAAACCCATAAACATATAAATTATTATATGAAACCAAGACATTATGATTTTTTAACCCGGGTTAATCGGTCGAATAATAAGAGCCAACCGACAAAGATTGACGCAGTAAACCATTTCAATAAAAACATGAATTATTATATTTGTAGTTTTGGTGGTTCAGGTTCAACCGTTTTATTCCAATATTTATCAAATTTTGGTAATGTATATCACATACATGATAGATATCCGCCTATTAAATTAGAATATGTTGGCAAAAATAACGCGATTGAAGAAATATATAGCGAATGGTTTAATAAAGTGGAAATTCCAGAAACCGAAATTAACAATTATAAAATTATTTTCATATATCGAAATCCCATTAAAGTAATATATAGTCGTTTAACACAAAAAGATAATCCAAATATTCCGCACTTACAACATATAATGTGCGATAATAATGGCGACATTTCATTGTCCGACGTTTTAACAAGTGGCAAGGATTTATATAAATTAGAACAATTTTTCGACAATTACACTTGCAAGCAAGAGAGAAACTACCGAATATACTGTGTAAAATATGAGCAATTCTGGGATAATATTCCCTTTTTTAATAAAATAATAGGTATACCCGACATTAAAGAACTATACCCAATTAAACACGAAGCACCAAAACCAATCAGGCACCGTGACAAATTAACGTGCATATATTGGTCATTACTTAATAAAATGCATAATAAGGCTTTTATAGAATTGGTATAGGCTTTTTAGAGAGAGAGTAAATTTATTGTAATAATGTTAATTAAATGCCGTTAAAACCAATTAAATAAAATACTTGTAGTATGATATATTATAATGAATGACAAACAGCGGCTACAATTACAAAATATGATTAAGGTGAATGGAACTGATGACTATACTGAGTCTATACGCGAATTAAAACATAGCCAGTTGTTAAGAGACCAGGTAAATGCTCTTATTATGATTAAAGCAAAGTATAGAGATGACCCTGAAAGAATACATATAGAAGGTGTAAATGACTGCAATTTCTTATTCACTTATTACACCGACATATATAATAAATTACGTAAAGATGAACTTGATATCAATATATTATATAAATTATTAGATGTACTAAAAAAGATAGAAGATGAGGAATTAGACCAGCACGAGGGTTCCTTTGTTGTAGGCACAGTATTGAAAGAATTATATGTAGATAGTGCTCTTAAAAAAGCAGATAAATTAAACGAAAGTAATGCTGTAACACGTGAAGAACCCAAGCCTAAGAGGGAAATCTCATGGCATCAATTTAAAAAGACTATCTAACTTGTATTTTATACCTTTTCGCATTTCAAATGCCGATTTTATTTATGTTTTCTGCTTTTATTTTTTTTATTTTTATTTTTTTTTATTCGTTTAGTTCTATTTTTTTTGTATTTTTTTCCACCACCAGGCAAACCCCGGCGTATCGTGGCTGGGGCATCTCTAAATTCATTCAATTCGTCTTTTGATTTTTCAAGTTGCGTTTGATAATAACTTGGTAATGTATTTGATATTAAGGTATTTCCTATTTTTAATGGTTTACTAAGTTGTTCTATAGCCGATTCTTTGTCATATTGAACCTTATCAAGCAATTCTATTATTCTACGTTTATCGCTATTATTTATTCTATAATTATGTAAAATATTTTCTATTTCAACCTTATAGGTTTTTAAATCTTTAATGTTATCTTTTAATACTAAAATTTGTCTATTTAAATCTTTTGTTTCATTTTCACAACGACCTAAATCCGCAATAGCATTAGTAAAATTTGTCTCATCATAGCCTAATTTACTCATATATATATATATATATATATTTTTCATAAATGTAAAAATCGGCGTTTCAAATTAGAAAAGTGTATAAAAAATAATAAATTTAAGCGCAATAATAAATTTAAACAAAATAATAAAATTTAAACACATAATATGATATATATTTATTACATTATGTCTAATAAATATATTACTACCAACTGTTTGGTAATTGTCGAATCGCCGGCGAAGTGTGCCAAAATAGAAGGATATTTAGGACCTGGATATAAGGTAGTTGCATCTTACGGTCACTTACGCGAGCTTAAAAAGGTTGATGTAGAACACGGATTTAAGCCCATTTTTACGATTATTGACAACTCTCTCAAAAAGAAACAAATAGCAATAATTCGACAAGAAATTAACAAGGCAGACGACGTAATATTAGCATCGGATGATGACCGAGAAGGAGAAGCCATCGCTTGGCATATATGTGATTTGTTCAAATTAGATGTTGAAAAGACTAAACGAATTACATTTAATGAAATAACCGAGTCCGCATTAAATTACGCGATTCATAACCCCCGCACAATAAATATGAACTTAGTTTATGCACAGCAAGCCCGTCAAATCCTTGATTTATTAGTAGGATTTAAAGTATCACCCATGTTATGGAAATTTATTACGAATCATGCTGAGAATTCGTTATCTGCTGGTAGATGTCAAACACCCGCATTAAAAATTATTTATGATAATCAACAACTAATTAATAATATACAGGACGCAACTATATATAATACTACTGGGTATTTTACAAATAACAACTTAGGTTTTAAATTGAATAAACAATTTGATACCAAAGAGCAAATAACTGATTTTTTAGACGGGAGTTCCAGATTTGAACATATATATACATGTACAAGTCCTACTAAGAGTTATAAAAAACAACCGGAACCCTTTACTACGAGCACAATTCAGCAAACTGCTAGTAATGAGTTTCGTTATTCGCCCAAAGAAACCATGAAGTTATGTCAAAAATTATATGAAGCAGGATATATCACTTATATGAGAACTGATAGTAAAACATATAGTGCGGATTTTATTAAGTGTGTAAAGGATTATATAGAGCACAAATATTCGCCTAGCGAACAATACGTACATCCAGATATTGATTTACTCGTGAGTGGGTCCACATCGACAATTAAGAAAAAGAAAGACAAACAAAATATGATTACACAGGACGCACATGAGGCTATACGCCCAACTAACATTTCTCTCTATAATCTTCCAGAGACAGTAGATTTGAAAGAGAAAAAGATGTATAACTTGATTTGGCAAAACACTTTAGAGAGTTGCATGGCTCCCGCTGTGTTTTATTCACTAACGGCGACTATTTCCGGTTTTACCAATACCCAATACACATATTCTAGCGAATTGATTTATTTCCCCGGATGGAAAATAGTTGCGCAGAAATATTCTACCGAAAATAAAGAATATCATTATTTACAAACAATCAAGCCCAATGCGGTAATGCCATATAAGAAAATTATATCGCAAGTCGCTGTTAAAAATATGAAACACCATTATACGGAGGCAAGATTAGTGCAACTGTTGGAAGAGCACGGTATAGGGCGCCCATCTACATTTTCTATGCTAGTAGATAAAATACAAGAAAGAGGATATGTTAAGAAAGAAGATGTCAAGGGAAAAGAAATCAAATGTTGTGATTATGAATTAGCTGATGGAGAAATCTTTGAATCCGAAGTCAAGAGAGAGTTTGGTAATGAAAAAGGTAAATTAATTATACAGCCCATGGGAATTATCGTAATGGAATTCCTAGAGAAACATTTTTTAGATATTTTTAATTACGACTTTACAAAGACAATGGAAGATGATTTGGACAATATATCCAAGGGTATAAAATTGCCAGTAGACCTTATCAGTCAATGTAATACTAAATTAGATGTATTAATTGACAACTTAAAAACGGAGACCAAAATAGAGGTCCACATAGACGACCAACACACTTATTTGGTAGGTAAATATGGTCCCGTTATTAAATGTACAGAAATGGATGAAGACGGAAAAGAGGCGGTTTCATTCAAATCAATTAGAAAAGATGTAGATATTCATCAATTAGGACAAGAAAATGGTGAATATAATTTGGATGATATAATAGATACTAGCGAAAAACAACAGAACCAATACTCATTAGGAACACATGAAGGGGAAGACGTTATTTTAAAAAAGGGCAGGTTTGGTCTGTATATAACCTGGGGAACAAACTCAAAATCATTAAAAGAATTTAAAAATCGACAAATAGAAAGTATAACATTTGATGATGTAAAACCCTATTTAGAATCATCAGTTAACAATAATATAGTGAGAGAAATTACACCCGAACTTACCATAAAAAAAGGTCCCAAAGGCGACTATATTTTTTATAAGAAACCAAAGTCGAAAAAGCCCACATTTTTTGATATTAAAGCATTTTACACAGATACAAATCAAGACTATAAAACATGTGACATACTCGCGTTGAAGGCATGGATAAAAGTCACCCACAAGGTTTAATTTACATATTTATATTACCCTTTTTTATAAAACAAATTACCATCTGCTCGCGTAGTCATACCCCGCCGTAATATCTGTGGTTGTAATACACCAAACTGTAACATGAATGAATAAGGAAACGTGCTAAAATCCGCTAGTTTACCATTATGAAATCTTACTTTAATAGCAAGCCGTCTAATTCGGTCTGCGGGAGGAGTAAAATATTTATATGGTATCGAGTCTCTATCAAACCACTGACTAAGAGGCGTTGTAGGAATCGATATTTTAGCAAATGCCGCATTAACTATACCATTTGTTTCATTGGTTTCTTTTGTAAATGTACTTACATTGAATGGTGAGGTTTCATCAATATTATTTAGACCATTTATCTCCATATAAATATAAGAGGGACCCATCAAATTAATCTTGGCTGGGCACTCTATATAATATACTTGAGACCCGACTAATAATTTGTTAGGTAAAAGCCAGTACCCGTCATCCCCGTAATTTACATCGCCGTAATAAAACCTGGGCGAATAATCAACCTTACTTGTAGCAGAAATATCGTCTCGAGTCAATCCCAAGTTATATGGTAATCCCCAGTTCGAAAAATCTGGCAACAAATTACCTACACTTTGAGTACATTGTAAATTCGAAAATCCTTGGCTTTTAATAAATGTCAAATTATTAAGCAATGTAAACCCATCCGCAGTATTTCCAAACCAAATGTTTTGGCGCACTTGATTATACACCACAACAAATCTATCATAAATCGTAAATGTAGCAAGTAAATCAGGGCTTGTCTTCATTAAATATGCTTTAATTCGATTTGTCACTGCTTCATTAAATTTATTTGTTAATTCGGTCGCCATTTGGGTTTGTGTATAAAAGCCTTCTTCTATAAAAATAACAAAATTGTCATTTTGAGTAGTAAATAAACAGGCATATATAGCTTCTAACATAGGGTCGCTAACTAAATGGTCAGCAGGATTATATGGATTTGTAATTGTGAATGCCATAGTTAAATTATTAAACGTTTCCGAAAAAGTGCTGTAATTTGCAGGGAAAGTCCAATTTGTGAGTCTTACTGAAACAACATTGTTTATGTCTTCAGGTAATTCGATTTCAAACAAACTTGAATTTGGATATTTTATCATGTCTCGGTCTTCTGAATGGATGGATACATGTTTTGTGTAACTCATATATTCTTGCGCATTAGGTTGGATTGGGTGTCCAGTATTTAAAGTAAAGTCATTTGTAATATAATTAGGATTGAAATTCATGTAATATTACTTTATAATAATTTGTATATAATAATTTTTATATAATAATTATTATATTATATAATTTGAAAAACATAATGTTTATATTATTAAGTATTTAATAATTGTTTATATATATTATTATATGAGTCTTCCACAAAGAGTAGGAATAAATACAAACGTAAAACAATTTGAGTCACCGTCTTCATTTACTCCATGGATATTTAACAAGGCATCCAATACAATAACACCTTCTATAAAAGCCGCCAATTTATTAATTCAAGGGAATTTAACTGTACTAGGACATTATATTCCATCCGATATTAATATAAAAGAAAATGTAGAAATCTTGTCATATGCTGATATTGAATTTGTATCACAATTAAAACCTATTAAATATAATTACATATATGATTCCGAAAAAAAGCCACATTTTGGTCTAGCAGCACAAGAAGTGCAAAAGCACGTGCCACATTTAGTAGGCGAAATACAAGATGATAGCATAAGTGAGACGCCTATAAAAACTGTTAATTATATTGAATTAATACCTATTTTACTGGCAAAAATAAATAAAATGCAGGACGAAATCACGCAATTAAAACAGGACCGTATAAAAGATAATACAGAACTAAATCAAAACATGCAGGATTTTTTTCGCGAATGGAATTATGAGTGGTCCAAACAGATGAATAGACAACAGGTAAATATAAATACCACAAATGCTAATTTAAGCAAATTAAAACGGATAACAAATCGACAAATAAATAATATATAAATAATATATAACCATGTTAAATTGGTACACTATTCTTTATTTATTATTTGCTGTTATAAGTGTATTATTGTTTTCAGTAGGCATTTTGTTTAACATATTATCTAATTTTGGTGTTATAACATATCAATCCAGTTTTTTAACGTCGGAATTAATTGGATACCTTGTGTTGGGTTTATTTACACTAATGGTTATATTTTTGTCTGTATATAAAATGGTTGCTTTAAACAATGGAATATTTGCGCATTTATTTAATATTGCGCCTTTATTTTTAATGTTGGCAGTCATTGTGTATAATATTTATTTATTTGTATTATATAGGGAATATATAGTTAAGGGGCGTGTCGTATCAAATTATTTTTGGTACGATTCATTTATGCTCTTTATTATGATATCACAAATTTATATTATATGTACGAATTTATTGAATAATCTGTTTCAAAACACAGGCAAACTGACGAACATATCATCGTCAGTATTTTATTTAACCGCATTATTTTCTATGATAACAGCCGGAAATTTATTTATTATACTCAAGTATTTCAAGACAGATGGTTAGCTAACTCCATTAATATATATAAATTTATATGTTAGTCCATAGTTATGTTCATTTTCCCATATTCCAGACATTTTTAATACAACACGCATGTTTTTATTGCTTTGTGATTCAGCAAACAATTTAATATTTCCATTTGCGAATTGTTCGTATATTTTGAAACACGGCTTTTTATTGAATTTTATTTTATTCAATAATGATTCTTCTATATTTTTTATTTTATCAATAACGTCATTATGAGCATTTACATTAAAACTATATTTATATTTATTATAATGTTTTTCACAAATCACATTTTTAAGTTCTACTTCCAAATATATACCATTTAAGGTTACGTCGTGAGTTGAATATATAATTCTGAAAAAGTTTCCATCGCTTATTACATTGTTTTTTATAGGGTCGCACAAATGAACATAATGGTCTTCATATTGTTCTAATTTTGTAATTAATATCATGAATTATATAGTGCTTAATATTTAAGTTTTAATTGGATTATTCGTTTTATTTGTTTTATTTGGGTTATTTTGTTTATTCGGACACAATTCATTTAAACAAATCTATACAATAGTAAATATGAAGTATCATGAACCACATTTTGACAAATACATAACCGAAAATAATAATTACAATTTACATCCAAAATTAAAAAGCACGTTTGATACTTTTCCTGAAAAATTAGCGTGTTTGCCCAACATGATATTTTATGGACCGCCTGGCGTTGGCAAGTATACGCAAATGTTATGTGCAATAAAAAAATACAGTCCTAGTAAATTAAAATATGAAAAAAAAATCAGCGTCGTTTTTAATGCGCAACAATATTTTTTAAAAATTAGCGATATACATTTTGAAGTAGATATGGCACTTTTGGGATGTAATTCCAAGTTACTATGGCATGAAATATATCAACAAATTATAGATGTTTTATCTACTAAACCGGATAAATCAGGCATAATTGTGTGTAAAAATTTTCACGACATTCAAAGCGAATTACTTTTAAATTTTTACAGTTACATGCAGACAAATAACAACTTGTCGGTGTGTGTTAAATTTATTTTGATAACGAATGAAATTAGCTTTATTTATGAAAACGTGTTAAATTGTTGTCGTGTTATAAATATCCCTAGACCTACTAAAACGAATTATATAAATCATATAAAACAAAAATTACCTAAAACATTACAATTGGAAAACATAACAAACATTAAATTGCTTACCAGCGAAGACCAACATCATACAAATTTTTATAAGATAATATTAAGTAAAATAATTAACAGCATTATAGATTATAAAACGATACAGTATTCTGTTTTAAGAGACAATATTTATGATATATTTATTTATAATCTAGACATGTACACTAGTATATGGTATATTCTTACTAAATTAATATCCGACCGTAAAATTGAACGCAAACATATATCTGATGTTATGGTAAAAACGTATTTGTTTCTAAAATATTATAATAATAATTATCGTCCTATTTATCATGTAGAAAAATACATTTTATATTTAATAAAAATTATACATAATATTTAATTATTTAATTATTCCAAACTCTCCTATTTGATTTGTTATTTGTAATATTTCTATTATAAAAGTTATATGTTCTCAAATATTTGCTAATAGGCACTACTATTGTGTTATTTGCTTGTGCTACAAACGCAAAATTGTTGTAGTTATCCGGAACACCTCTACGGTAAAATATCGCACTTGTATGAATTCCCATTTATAATATAATAGATTATTATATTATCTATTAAATTTTACACTTAAAAGTTTTTGAACTACAAACATTATGAATTGTGCAGAAGCATTAGATATTATGAATATAAATCATTCCATTATACATTATAATGACATCACCCCCGAGTTTTTAAAAAAACAGTATAGAAAAATGGCATTACAACATCATCCAGATAAATGTGGTAACACGCCTGAATCGAATCTTAAATTTCAACAAATCCGCGAAGCATATGAAGTATTACAGAGGGAAATTATAAAGGAAAGGGACGACGCTCCTACTCATAATACGTCTGAATATGTATATATTGATATTTTACAACTATTTATGAAAAGTGTATTGCAGGGCAAATATAATGATATTGTTTTACAGATTGTTTTACAGATTGTTATTGGTTGCAAACAAGTATCAGCACATATTTTCGATAATGTCGATAAAGACAATTGTATGCGCATTTATCAGTTTCTCTCTTTGAATCGATTAATGTTTCATTTATCAAATGATTTTTTAGATAACATTAGAGAGATTGTCGTTAAAAGGTATGACAATGTTCAGGTGTATAAGTTAAATCCAAGCATAGATGATATATTGGATAACAACCTTTATAAATTATATGTAAATGATACACTATTTTTGGTCCCATTATGGCATAATGAAGTTTATTTCGATTGTTCCGGTTGCGAAATTATTGTTATTTGCCAACCACAATTAGAAGAACATGTTTCTATTGATGATGATAATAATGTTCATGTGGTAACAAATATCACGCTTACAGAGCTGAGTCATATATTAAATGGACAAACAAATGGCACTGACAAAACACTTATAATGATATCCATTGGCAAAAAAGAATTTGGAATTCCGGTGAATGAATTATTTATAAAGCGGCAACAATATTATACATTACATAATCAAGGAATATCACATATTAAAACTGAGTTAGATGATATTGTCGATAAATCTGATATTATTTTCAATATTTTAATATTTTAGTTATATATAATGTATAAAGCTTCCGCAAACGCTACGGCAAGTGGGCTGAATGTCTACGGAGATTTGGTAACAAGTAGCGGTTCAGCTACGGCAACGTCCGATATCAGTGAGGCTGATGCTTTTCGTATAGCTACATTATTAGCCCAAAATGTAGCAAATTCACAGTTACAAAGTGATATTAATATTATTGACCAATCTGTTGAAACCGCCGCAGAAGTTATAGTGACTGGTACAACTGGTGTAACTGGACCCGCTGGTGTAACTGGACCCGCTGGTGTAATTGGACCCGCTGGCGTAACTGGACCCGCTGGCGTAACTGGACTCGCTGGTGTAACTGGACCCGCTGGTGTAACTGGTCCAATGGGTTTACCAGGTTCATCAGTAAATACAGGCGCTACTGGAAATACAGGACCTACTGGAAATACAGGACCTACTGGAAGAAACGGAGATAAAGGTGATACTGGTTATACGGGTGTAACAGGTAATACTGGTCCAACGGGGTTACCCGGGTTAGCAACAAATACAGGTGCTACTGGTAATACTGGACCTACTGGTCATACAGGTAATGCGGGTCCCACAGGTGATAAAGGACCTACAGGAAATACTGGACCTACTGGTCATACAGGTAATGCGGGTCCCACAGGTGATAAAGGACCTACAGGAAATACTGGACCTACTGGTACAACGGGAAATACTGGAAATACGGGACCTACAGGTGATACAGGACCGACCGGAGATACTGGACCCACTGGTGATACAGGACCGACTGGTGATACTGGACCTACAGGTGATACAGGACCAACAGGAAATACTGGACCGACTGGTGATACTGGACCTACAGGTGATACAGGACCGACCGGAGATACTGGACCCACTGGTGATACAGGACCTACAGGTGATACAGGACCAACAGGAAATACTGGACCGACTGGTGATACTGGACCTACAGGTGATACAGGACCGACCGGAGATACTGGACCCACTGGTGATACAGGCCA
>Ga0214919_10002012_pt1 | contig 32444 bp, 25 predicted proteins | sample LL1503_MetaG_FD_177994 | JGI IMG/M metagenome (GOLD analysis project Ga0214919, IMG submission 177994) | Freshwater microbial communities from Lake Lanier, Atlanta, Georgia, United States - LL-1503 | ecosystem: Environmental > Aquatic > Freshwater > Lake | place: USA: Georgia | collected... | reverse complement strand
GATGTGGTCATATAACAATGACCGTCCCAATATGGCTCTGGGTGGATTTACACCGAAGCAGAAACTGGCCATGGCTGCATAACGTTTCTACTTCTGACTCCCTTGCAAAAGGGGAGGATTACCCTATCTTTACAGGCGGTTTTCCTACTGGCCTGTTAAAAATCGAGCAAGGTTCCCATCTGCATATCGAGCTTTTTAAGCCCTTCGTCCTAATCGGATTGCTCTCGCCCCGGTGACCCTGACCCAGTTTTCTTACCACTAAGAAGTTAGTAAATCCGGATCTTTGTTGTTATGAAGACAGGGTTTTGACCCGTTCTTCGGAGCGAACTCTTTAGGCGTCTGCCAGTCTAGACGCACTGTGAGGTCTCACCTCGTTATAGAGGCTTCGCCAATCCTCAATTTTATGCCTCGCATTTTGCAAGCTCATAAACCAATGTTCGTTTAAACATTCTTGGCGCAGTCTTCCACTGAAGCTTTCAACCATCGAATTGTCTGTCGGCTTGCCTTGTCTGCTGAAGTCTAGCTCAATGACTCTTTGATATGCCCATTTATCCATAACTTTACTGATGAACTCGCTGCCATTATCCGTTTTGATCGTCATAGGTTTGCCTCTGATCGTCACGCTGTTGTTCAGAACCCGAACTACATCTTCGCCTTTTAAACTTTGATCAAAGTGTCTATCCAGACTTTCCAGGGTGTAACAGTCAACCACTGTGAGCATTCGAAGCTTGCGTCCATCAAAAAGGTTAGCTGTAACATAGTCCATGCTCCAGTTCAGGTTATATGCAGCGCCAACTTCTTTGGCTGCCTAAGCTGAGCTGCTTTGTTGCGCTTTGGTCGCTTTTGCCGAATGACCAGCCTTGATTCCGATACAGCCTGTATATGCGCTTATGGATGTCTCTAAAGCCTTCACGCCTGAACATTATGTGAACCCGTCTTTAGCCGCAATGAACGCGAGTCTGAGTAATCTCTTTCATTCGCATGACCAAGGCAGAGTTATCGCGTGCATTGGATTTGTACAAATACACAACTCTGCTCAGCTTGATCACGACTCATGCCTTACGAATACTGGCCCCAAACTTCTACATCAAGTCGTTGGCCAGCTCACGTTTACGTGAAGGCTTTAAAGCCTTTTGATGGTACGTCTTACACCATAGCTTTGTCTAAGCTCAAGTCAGCAACGATACGTTTGAGTTTGCTGTTATCTTATTCGAGCAGCTTAAGCTTTCTTAGCTGCGATTAACCCAAGCCGCCATACTTTTGACGCCACTTGTAAAAAGTAGCATCGCTGATGCCCATCTTGCAACAAATCTCGTCAATCCTAGTGCCTGTCTCTGCATACTTGAGCGCAAAGACAATTTGCTCTTCCGTAAAATTGCTTTTTTTTAGAGCATTTCCCATTTTTCAATAGCTGAAAAATCATGCCGGTTTATTATACTTTTAAATGGTTATGTTTATCGGGTCAGGATCACTTCATCACAACGCTAACGACGCTTATCTTATTGAAAAATATTATCTTAGTTCAAATGCTACCGAATTAAACAAAGCGCTCGACAAAAAACTAGCCTGTCGAGTTCCATTAAACTAGAAATTTTCCAGCCAACTAAGATTGAAGCAGAGTTAATGCAATCCCATCATCTGCAATAAGGCTGGCCGTACAGATGTTAAGTCGACTTCGGTTCTCGCATTATTGGAATGTATTCCATTGCCATAGAGAAATAATGCTCCACGCGGCTGGTGATATCCCGTACCAGGATCACGCCTTAAACATTCAATACCAAGATCTGCAATCGCAATACGTAGTTTTTCGGGTCCATCCGTACGAAGATAGACTTCGCCTGTTTTTAGCGCCAATGCAGATGGCGAAAGCCCTAAGTTAACCGTTGCGCCTATGCGCTGAGCCCGCTTCCAAATGGACTGGCCCTCAGCATCTACCAACCTTGCAGTTGAAATCAAAAAATGTTCTGCATCTGATTCAGAATTTAATGCAAAATTGAAATCTGGCTGCATCGCCAATAGGTTGCGTATTGGTGAGTTCCAGCCAATTGCCTTTAGTAGCATGGGTGCGTTGATAATTCGCCACTCGCCTAAGTATGCGCCTCGATCAATGGCTTCTTGCCCCATGCTGGCGACAACCAATAGTCGGCCATTCCGGGATTTTACGTATCTCTTGAGCGCTCCGATCTGCGCATCAGCTATAGCCATTGCAAACCCGATGCTTTCAGCATGAAATTTATCCTCGTTTGTTTTGATCTCGTATGCAAAATCCTCAGGAAACGAATACTTCCAAAATCGATGCATCATTCCAGCAACATGATTTGTAAAGAAGGTAGAGAAATCTGGCCGAGAATGCTTCAAAGCATCTTGGAACATATCAAATGCAACTACTGCCTGCATAACAGACCTTCGGGTCCGATACAGAGGGTTGGTGCGCTCTCTAATTAAATGATTTGCTAGCGTCAGGCAAGTTGAAATGCGCAATCCCGATTGAAACATGCCCAAAAGATCGCCCGCGCGGCTTGAGTCAAATTGAAATGGCTTTGATTGAGCGCCATCCTGCTGAGTTTGATGCAGATTAAACCGCTGAAAAGCTTCGTACTTGTCTGGCCAAGTTTCAGGGCCAGCCGCAAATGTGTCGGGCACATAAAATTCATAGCCCCCAGTCTTTGGCGGTGGGTATGACTGAAGGCTGCCAAATAAACCAACACGTTTCCCAGCAAATTTCAGAGTTTCCCATACCGGTGGATATCCTTCAGCATCTTTCATGCTTTGATTAATAAAGCGAATATTGTGCTTGCTATTGGTCACACCCCTATGAAAAGTGGGCCATGTCGTCCATGGGTGCAACTCGCCCTCATCGTAGGTTACGGTTGTAAATGTGGCAGCTGAACCCAAAATTTGTCCAATTGCTGAATCAGTATTTCGCCGAACGTACCAATCTATCACGCGCCACGGCACCTCATTGAGTTCGTACACCATCAGTGGTTGACCAGATTGAAGCTCTGCAAATGATTCAAATATTGACATGGATTACCCCAAAACTTACTTCACGTGAATGGTCAAACATTGGAACTTTACTGTTCGGCCAGCCAAGCCTGAAACATCAGGACATTCCATAATTGGTATTGCCAATTACGAGTACCAGACAAGTGTTCGGCCCATTTTTGTCTAATGGGAGCTGGGTGAAAGTAGCCGTCCCTCTGCAGGCGCGCTTCGTCAAGCAAGTTTTCTGCCCAATCTCGAAGAGGTCCACGTAGCCAGTCACCAATAGGGACACCAAAGCCCATCTTAGGCCGTTCAATTAACACTTTTGGCACGTGCCGATAAAGCACTTGGCGCAGCGCCCATTTACCCACGCCGTCGCGCAGTTTCATACTTTGGGGGAGAGTCCAGGCAAACTCCACTACACGGTGATCCAAAAATGGCACTCGGCCCTCTAGTGAAACGCCCATACCAGCCCGGTCCACCTTAACTAATATATCTTCCGGCAGATAGGAGAGTGTATCGAAAACCATCATGCGTTGTATATCATCCAACACATGAAGTGTTGGTGCTTCGCTGGTCAAAAGGGTGGGATGCTCTATACCGCCAATCACCACACTGGCAGGGTCCTCCCAATGGGATACGAGTCCCAAGTAGAGCGAATCTAGACTACTTGAGGCCAACACGTCAGCAGCCTTGTGGACTTTATCCCCCATGCGGGCGTGCTGCAATGATTTTGGCAACATACTCTGAACAGGCCCAATCAATGCGTTCCACCGAGTTGGTGAAATTGCAGTCAGCCCACGAGCACCCCAGCGTCTTATAAATGCAGGATAAAGCGACAACTTCTTCCACAACCGGTCAGTCAAGAGATAACGGTTGTAGCCACAAAAAAGCTCGTCACCCGCATCGCCCGACAACGAAACTGACACATGCTGGCGTGCCAGTTGACTAACCAAAAATGTGGGGATTTGTGAAGAATCTGCAAACGGTTCGCAATACAAGCTGGGCAAACGGGGAATCACCTCCATCGCCTGCTTCGGTGATACATATAACTCGCGATGCTCTGCACCCAAATGTCGCGCAACAGCCTTGGCGTGGATGGCCTCATCGTAACCTTCTTCGTCGAAACCGATGGTAAATGTTTTGACGGGACGCGAAGAATGCATTTGCATTAATGCCACAACAGTACTTGAGTCAACCCCACCCGACAAGAATGCACCAATAGGAACATCGGCTGTCATTTGCTGACGCACAGCATCTTTAAGCAATATCTCGAGCGTATCTACTGCCTGAACAGCAGACCCGACAAAAGGCTGAGCAGCACCCTTACGCGCAACCTCTAACATATCCCAATATTTCTTTATACTTGGCTCAGGATTGGCCATTGAGATTCTTAGCAAACACCCCGGCTCCAACTTGTGAATGTTTCTATAGATGGAAAATGGTGCAGGTATATAACTATGCCTCAGCAACAGGGCAAGTGCACTTCGGTCAATTTCCCCCGAAAATGCCGGATGCTTCTTCAAGGCTTTGAGTTCCGAACCAAACAAGAAAACCCTATTTCTTCCATCACCTTGCCAGCCGAAGTACAAGGGCTTTTCACCCATGCGGTCGCGAGCCAGAGTTAGTGTGAGCGTTACCTTGTCCCAAAGTGCAAGGGCGAACATACCGACAGACTTTTTGAGAGTAGACTCAACCCCCCAAGCCTCAATTCCAGCCAGGAGCGTTTCTGTGTCTGAATACCCGCGCCACCCCCCAGGTGTCTGCAATAAAGCATCTGAATCAAGTGAAAAGTGTTTTTCCAATTCGGGACGAAGCGCTAAATGGTTATAAATCTCACCGTTGAATACGAGCACATATCGCCCTGAGTCAGACACCATGGGCTGATGCCCGGCTGATGACAAGTCAACGATCGCTAATCGCCTGTGCCCTAAACCTAATCGATGTTTAGGATCGCAAAAAAAGCCATCATCATCCGGACCGCGATGGGCAAGCGAGTCAGACATGTCCCGAAGGATGGTTTCATCGCCATCTAAACCTGCATATCCACCCAGAAAACCTACCACTCCGCACATACAAATTAAACCCTCAGAAGGCTATGACAAAGTGAACTTATAAACGAACAATTTTTCTATTGTTCGATATGAGACCAGGCTTAAAAAACGCAGACAAAACCAATAAACCCATGCCGGGTATGTGGTGACGGATAGCAGTCCCCCAATTGGAAGTGCCGAGAGACCAAATAGCCTCCATCAACAGGTATGACGCAAAGATAAATAAAAGTAGCCGACGTTCTTGGCCCAAAGAATTCTTGAAAGAAAAAAATACTAGAACTATTAACCAGGCGCGCAGGCAATTTTCAAGTAGATGAACAATATCCTCAAGTGCCGAGACACGCCAAGGTAGAGGCTCAAACAAATATTGGAAAAGAAAGACGGGGGCTGAAAAAAGTAGATCTAATAGACCATCAATTTTCAGTTCCGATCGATACCTAGCCCGACCTCCTCCGTCAATCGTTCCTTGTTGGTAAGTCGCCACGGCAACGTCCAGGCCGTCTTTAAGGTCGTACGAAATATTCAAAAAAAGTGAAAATCCAATATAAGAAAAAGCAGCAATCACCGGTATAAACAAGCAAATTCTTATAAACGGAATTCTCTTTTTGGTTCGAAACATCAATAACAGAGCTATACCGATTGTCATGATAACCCCTGATGCAAGTAGCGCTCCGTGCAAAACACCCATACCACCAACTGCGGCAATCAGCATCAACCAATGGCGCTCCAACTTATGCATATATATTTTTAAGGCTGAAAAAATAGCTACGTTAACAAAAAGAAGCTGATATGACTCTCTAAGTGTCACGCTTGTTAAAAGAATAGAGGATGGCAGTAAGGCGAAAATCAACATTGCCTTGTATTTATTTGAATTATGAATAGAGAGCATATTCATCACTGCCGCAAGAGTTACTGCAGATACCACCCAAGCACAAACAGATAAGAGGCTACCCAAAAAGAGGGAGTCAGTTGTTGCAGAATAAGCTATACCAAGAATGTACGTATAAAACTGTCCTGTAACAAACTGATCAAGAACCAAATTTCTGGAGTACTCTACAGCTGACGCGTGAAATCCTAATGCGTCGCTTTCAGCACCATAGCTAGGCCCCCAAAAGCTGTTCCATATAGCAACACACACACGCAATACCATCCCAGCCCATATTGCGAAATAAATTTTTGTCATTTACTTGCATATCCGACCGCACACCAAAAAGGTGTTTGATCAGAAAACTTGACCTTTTCCAAACCCGCATCATTCATCATCTGTTCAATTTCCACTTTTGAAAAGCGCTGTTCCAGCGAAGTACCAAATCTATCTAATGCATCAGTACGCATCACATAAAACCCCCTGTTACGATAAATAGCAAGTGGGAAATTGGATACGTTAAAGTTCGATATTTCTAGCAATTTTGCAATACGTGCTAATGGCCAATATATCAACACTGCAATTATCTGACTTACAGCATATCTCATACCAAAGGGCATACGAGAAACAACTTTACGGATTAGGTCACTCACACGCCAAAGCCATCGAAACCACAAAGGTCTATTGTCAAATGAATAATACAAATATAGCAAAAATGGCGCACCGGGCTTTAATTTGGCCACACATGAAGTGAGGGCCGCACCGGTATCTGGTATGTGATGCAGAACACCCAAACTGTAACCAAAATCCATAGATTGATCAGGTAGAGGAATTGCATCGACATCCGACTGGTGTATTTCACAATTTGATAGTGAACGTAGGTTGTTTCTAGCAACTTCGATCGCGGCACTCGGATCGATGCAATGCAATTTACCCACTTTCGGTGCAACTAACTTTGCCCATCGACCACTGCCGCAACCTAAATCAAAACCAATTGAATCGCTTGACAACATATCCCATGGAAAAATCGAAAAGTAGTCTCGAAAGATTTGACTGGCATCTTCACTTGACATTTCAGTTTGATCAAACCGTGTCCATTCATCTCCAAATCCTTCTACCGTTTTCACATCGAGGTTTTTGATCTTTTGATTATTCATATTCTTGTCTTTAACTAGCGAGATATAAATGCCTTTAACACTAAGTATTATCCTGTCTGGCAAATGAGAATCCAAGAGATTCAAAAAGTTTATCCCAACGGTTCAGCAAGGCCGACTCAGAGAACTCGCGTTCGGTATAGTCCCGGCCCATGGTGCCCACCAGTCGCCGGGCATCCTCATCGCTCAAGAGCCAATCCAACTTTTCGAGCCATTCAGAATCAGTTTTTGAAGTAAGGTTTAAACCTGCCGCCTGCATTGAACGGACATATGCCGGTGATGCAGCCGTTACAACCGGCATTCCTAAGCGCCAGAAGAGCAGTAGCTTGTTCTCGGGCTTGCCCGCTGCAAACGGGTCATCCAAGGAAAGGGGAATGACGGCCAGATCGCACGAGCAAGCAATATCGGCAAGGTTTGATTCCCTCCATTCATGAAAGTGAGCATTGGGTAATATTCGCCTAACCTCATTCATAGTATTTGTCTTGCCATATTTTCCCATATACCGGTAATACTCTGGGTCGGTCACAACATGCACTTCAATCGGATGCCGCGCACGCAAACTATTTAACACTGGTCGTAAATTTTTCAAAGAACCAAGGGAGGACGGAAGACCCTCCCAAACCAAACGAAACGGCTGGCTGGCAATGTAACTAGTTTTGACCTTGCGCGTGACGCCCATGTGGGCGTCAAGGATAAGGTGCACATTTGGACAGTACTTCAAAATATCTTTGCGCTGCTCTTCGGTCGAGCACACTACCGCGTCTGCGCGTGCACACATGGTGCCAATAGCCTTCCAGTGGTCTAACTGCAGGTAACGACTTTGCCGCGACAGATATTTGAATAGTCCTCGCATCTGGCCTTTGAAGTCGGTGCGCGGAATTGCAAAGTAGGAATCAATGAGGTCGTATACCAACTTCGCATTTGAGTAGCGACTCCAAACACTAATGTCTGCCCGTTGCGACAATATCACGATGTCATATTCCTTCTTTGGATCTGCAATTTCGAATTCAATCCCGCGCTTTTGCGCATAGTAAACAAACCGTCTTCGGTCGCCCGGGCCGTCCAACGTTTTACTAATTGGCACGTAGCCAATGCGCACAGTCGGCAAATTCTGTATTGACTGAGAGCCCATTAGTTATTGATCACCGAGTTCTGCTGGGACAGCCAATAATCGAATTGACGGATGTCCTTGACACCTTCAAGCGGGCGCAACGAATGCCACTGCGCCTCGGCGCTACTCTTCTTTGAATCTAGAGATAGTAGACGATGTAAGCGTGCCCAACTGGCCTTGTCAAATACTGTAGCAGCCAGTCCCATCCAGTCGGAAAATGACAGCAGACCAATATTGCGCATGAAATCGCCTGTACTAAGTGCGCCAAGTTTTCGTTGCATGAACCACGCATAGAACTGACGGCGCACGTATCCAGCACGGTCAACTTCGACATCTTTCAGTAGCTCTGGGTAGCTTATCTTGAGTAGAACTAACCAGACATACATGCCATTCATCAACTCGTTTCCAGGTAGGCGGCCTTTGAAATCGGCATTGATACCCAAGTAGTTGAGGCCACCTTTCTGCTGGTTGCTGTAGACGTAATGACCGAACGATTTTGGTGATACTCCCACTACGACAAGCTTCTCTGGCGAAAACACCCAGTTAGGGGCTGTTAGCAGCAGTGCGTTAAGCGCATAATGATCTGGAAATGGTTTCTGAAATATGCCACCGTTCACCATGCCGAAAGCTTTCCGTGATACCAACGTGGTCTGCATGTTTAGCGGAATTCGAACCTTGAAGTCGAACATGTCATGAACGATGCCAGAACGCTGCTCCGGCGTGAGCAAGCCCTCTTTAACAAGGTCGCCGCCGAAATTAAAGAGCGACTCGCTGTAGAAGCTGCGCGGGTTATCGGCGATTGAACCAGGCGCCACGTAAGAGTATCCATTGTACAAGACGCAATCGGGCTGGTTATATTTTGCTAGGATCTGCTCCATACGGTGGAAATAGCCGGGACGCAAATAATCATCATCGCCCATCATGAGGATGTAGTCGCCTGATGATCCATTAAGGGCATTGTTCCAATTGTCCGTCACCGAAACTACGGACTCCAGACGCATTGACTTAACACGCGAGTCAACTACGAACTTGCGAATGACCTCTGGAGTATTGTCAGTATTGGCGTTATCGGAAATGACCAATTCCATATCGTCATAGCCCTGTTCAACAATAGAACGGATGCAGTTTTCGAGATAGGGACCGCCATTGCGGGTAGGAAGAAGTACTGAAAATTTCATTGAAGTGGAGATTTTTTTTTGAAAACGATCGTATAGGCACTGCCACAGAAACTCCTGCGATCAAAGGGCGCCATTAGAAGGCTAAGTGCATATCCGAGTACGTACATGACTCGCTGTAGGTGCTTGCTGTAAAAACGATTCATTAGCAGGCGCTGCCATCCAAAGCGGTTCCAGCTACGAGCGTCGCTGTCGTCACTGGTCAAATAAACCCTTTCCAAACCTAACAACCCAGCGTGAACTGTTAGCCATGCCTCAGGAATAAGCGTCAGATGACGCGGAGCGTCAAGATGAGGCCAATGCAGGTTCATGACCTTAAATTGCCAAGCATCAGGGTTGGGCATGGAGATAGCCAAAACACCTCCAGGCTTTAAGTTTGCAGCTGCTGCCCTTAGGAATTCCAACGGCTTGTATAGGTGCTCTAGTACATGCCAGATCGCGATTACGTCGTGCTGCGGCAAGTTCAGCATAGCTACAGATGGGTTATCACTATTCGTGACGTTGACCCCCAACGTGCCTTCTAAGAACTCGCAGCAGCGCTGATCCATTTCAATTACATTTACTGTAAAACCTGCATCTTTGGCCTGCCAAGCAAACACGCCAAATGCAGGACCTACTTCGAGCAAACGACCGCCATTCGCAAAACGGAGCACTGTGTCAATCTTGTTACGGTCCCTGTTTGCTATTTGTTTAAGTTTCACCAGCGGAGGGACAGCATAGTAGTCCCTTTGGTAATAGATGCCAAGGTCAGCTGGCGGCTTGTCAAGAAAGACGGCATGGCACTCAGAGCACTTTAAGTAACCAAACGGTAATTGAGTAATGCGGTGATTTTCGTCAGTAGCCGTGAATAGCGCATAAGAATTACCATTGCACAAGGGACAAAATCGGAAAAGTCCTTGGTCAACTTGGGTGCCTAGGGTAAGTGTCATATAGGGAGAACCTTTTTCATCATATTGCTTATATCGACCCGCAGCGCATTAGATAAAGAAAACCAAGCTGCTACTGCATAAAGCATCACACCTAAGACCAATGCAGCCATGGTCTGCCACCCCGACTGGACGGCCAAAGCAAGAATTTTCGCACTCCCGAAAGCCCCAACCCCGATAAGAACAAAAGGTAACAAGTTAGCGCGCAACCAAATACCTATCCCCTGCTTTAGGATTTTCACTTGAACTAATGGCATGAGTGTGACTAAGTAATAGGCATTCAATCCAGCGTAAGCCCCAGCAGCCCCACTGATACCGTAATGTTCAAGGAGCCAGAAAAGTGATGGAACGTAAAGCACTAGAGCCATCAAATTAATCTTAAGTGGCAGATTCGGCTGACCGCAGGCCACCGCGGCCATATATGCATTCGACACCAGTGCATTTAGAAAAAACCCTATGGCCAGCCATGCCATGGGCAGCGAAGCCTCGTTGGCGACATTCGTATTGATCCAGAACTGAAGTATTTCATAACCAAAAAACACCAGCGCAAAGCACGGAAGCGCTACGACGGAACCCATTAGCTGATTTGCCTTACTGTACCGCGACATCAGGTCGGTGTGCTGACCGCTACTGAATGAATGCGAGTAGGCTGGAAAGGTGGCGCTATTGATGGCCGTTTGTACGAGCGAGATGACAATGGAAGCGTTGTAGGCAATGGAGTAGTAGCCTAATGCCTCGAGGCTAAGGAATTTCGTAACGGCCAAACGATCAGCCTGGCTCAACACCAGTGATGTGAGCGCGATTATATTCATGGCTGCTGAGTACTTCCAAATATTCCTCAAAGCAGCCAGTGAGAAATAGGGCGTAAGCCTTAAAGCTGGGAATAGGCGATACGCCAATACAGCGTAAAACAATAGCTCTATTGCCGAGCTTATCGCAAACCAGACGAGAAATGCCACAAGATCGGGAACATAAAAGAGTACAACGACTCCGCCAACTAAGCGCAGTGTTTGCACTCCCACCTTTACGACGTTCAGGACATCCAGTCGTTGAAGTCCACTGATAACACCTGAATAGAATGCTACCGGCCAGCGAAGACCCAAATACACGGCGATGATTTGTATGCCAAGGGTTACAGTAGTAGGGTCGAGGTGAGTACGGCTCAACCATAACACAGCAACCTTCTCCGAGTTAGACCACAAAAGGGCAAGAATCAGGAGGGCGATCACCCAGTAAGCGCTCGATGCGGTGTTAACTGCATTGGCGCTAGCACTGTGCTGATCACTGTGGTCTGACGATATGACCTTTGTCACCGTCGCCGAAATGCCAAGGTCTAGAGACCCCAACAGCACTTGAAGTATAGTTATTATCCCGATAAAACCAAAGGCCTCGACACCCAGAAAATGCACTTGTATCGGAATGACGGCGAGCGTCAGCATACCGAGCCAAGCGCTACCCAGGAAATTGAACACGATGTTGGATTTTAGTTTTGGCACGGCTGTTGCCAGAAGCTATCTGCCATTTGGACGAGACTGAGTACGCCACCACGCGATTGTGGCGTCCAGCCCGCTGCTCAAGTCGAACTTTGGCTTCCAGCAGCTGGGTGCGAATTTGGACGCTTCAGCTACAAGAAGCGCGGGCTCTGAACCCAAAGCGGGTCTGGGGGGCATCATGCGCACGCGTTCAGCCGCCCCAAGCTTTTGTCCGATGAGCGTGACGACATCACCTAATGCCACCCCCCGCCCGGAACCGATATTCACCGGGCCTTGCAGTTCGCATTCGAGTAGCGCGACAAATGCCGAGGCAACGTCTTCTGCATGCAGGTAGTCCCTTACCAGCATGGGATTACCGCAGGTTGCCGTATTTCCGCCCATTAGGCTGATGATCGTGGAGGCGATAAGGCGCTGCGGATACTCATGTGGGCCATAAAGTGAAAATATACGTCCCCAAGCACTTGATAGCCCTGTCTGCCGCGACCAGGCAGCCAATAGCAGTTGCAGAGAATTTTTGGAGGAGCCGTAAAGGGTTTCCGGCATAAGGGGCGTCGTATCCTCGGCACAAACGCCGCCAACGCGCCATGAATATTCAGCGCAGGTCCCTGCTGCGACGAGTCGCTTCCCACCAGACGCCGTGAACGCTTGGATCATTGCAAGGCTAGTGCGAATCCAGTCGAAATTCTCAAGCGCCGTCCAATATTTCCCATGCTCGGTACACCACGCCAGATGCAGCAAATGCGTCGCGCCTATGCGGCGCACCAACTCCGCAGCTACTCCTTCAGCCAAAAGATCAGCGCGGTGCCAGGTCACGCCGGGCATCGCTTCGTGCATGACCGAAGAAACAGCATGAACTTCATATCCTTTGTCCTGTAATTGGACAACACAATTTCGGCCGATGAAGCCGCTAGCGCCCGTGATCAAAACTTTCATCAGAATATGCGTAACGACGGAACGGCGACGACGAACTTGCCACCCCATTTCCGAACTAACTCATTGGACTTGACCACCTCATCAGCAATGTTCCATGGCAGGATCAGTATGTAATCAGGCTTGCGCTGCTGCAACTCTTCAGGGGCCAGGATAGGTACATGGCTGCCCGGCATGAACTTGCCTTGTTTCGATGCGGCCGCGTCACAGACAAAAGACACCAGGTCAGGCTTGACGCCTGCGTAATTCATCAATGTGTTGCCCTTGGCGGCAGCACCGTAGGCCGCTACTTCCTTACCGGCGCGCTCTTGTTCAATCAAGAATGCCAGCAAATCGTTCTTAACGCTATTTGCGCTGGCTTGAAAGCTCTGATAAATAGCCAGCGTTTGCAGGCCACGCCACGCTTCTTCTGCCAGCATAGCACTCACAGCAGGCTTCGTCTTGCGCGCATCCTTTGTATGGCAGCCATAGACCCGCAAGCTGCCACCGTGTGTCGGTAATTCTTCTATGTCCCAAACGTGCAAACCTGCAGATGCAAAAATGCGATCAACCGTATAAAGCGAAAGGTAAGAGAAATGCTCGTGATAAACAGTGTCGAACTGGGTATGTTCAATCAGGCGCATCAGGTGCGGAAACTCCAGCGTGATGGTTCCGCCAGGTTTGAGTGCAGCCCTTAGGCCTCTCGTAAAGTCGTTGATGTCAGGCACATGAGCGTAGACATTGTTCCCTACTATTAAGTCCGCCTGCCGTCCCTCGCCGGCAAGTTGCTCGCCCAATTGTTCGCCAAAGAATTCCCGCATGACGGGAATGCCCTGCGCCTCGGCCGCCGCCGCGGTCCTTGCGGTGGGCTCGATACCCAGGCACGGAATACCGGCAGCCACGAAATTCTTGAGAAGATAGCCATCGTTGGACGCAACCTCGATTACAAAGCTGCTTTGAGTCAATTGGAGCTGCTGGGTCATTTTTTCTGCATAATTAACAGCGTGAGCCAGCCATCCGGTTGATGTGCTTGAGAGATAGGCGTACTCCGGGTTGAAAAGTGCATCGGCCTGTGTGTAATCCTCCGTCTGCACCAGCCAGCATTGATCGCACACCTTGATCTTCAGCGGGTAATATTTTTCTGGCGTGAGTAGGTCTTCCGCTGTCAGATAGGCGTTGGAAGGCGGCGTAAAGCCAAGGTCTAAAAAGGTGTGTTGCAGCGCGGCTAAGCAGTGTCGACATTTCACAGCGTCATTCCTTTAAATGCTTGGTCAAGCATAGGGTGTTGGGAGTCTCTGGTAGACAACTCAGTGAATGCCAATGGCCAGGCAATTGACAGCATGGGGTCTTGCGGGTTAATTCCACCTTCTGCACTTTGTGTGTAGGCCACTGAGTGCAAGTAAATGAGTTCGCAGTCGTCACTAAGAGTTTGAAAACCGTGGGCTAAGCCCTCGGGAATCAAAAAGGCGCGATGGTTCGAAGCAGAAAGCTCTGCCGCGTACCATTGCAAAAAAGTCGGTGATTTTGCGCGCAAGTCAACAGCCACATCCCAGACAGCACCTCGCACGCAGGTAACAAGCTTCATCTCGGAATAGGGTGGCTGCTGGAAATGCAGACCGCGGACCGTGCCTTTTATTTGCGTGAGGGTTTGGTTTATCTGCGCAACGGGTTTATACCAGCCCGTGGCGGCTAGTTCTTCGGCGCAAAAAAGGCGGGTAAGAAAGCCACGCGAGTCACCCAGAGGCTGGCGCTGTACGAGCTTGAGACCGGCAATAGGCGTACTACAAACGGTGAAGCGGCTCATGGTACGCTACTTGAGTCGTCGGCTGCGTAGGCTTCCATGTCTGCTTGACACAACTTAAAAGCGTCAGCGCCGCCATGCAACTGTCGGTACCAATTCACCGTATGTTGCACCGATTGGGTCAGAGACCAACGTGGCTTCACACCCAAAACTTCGCGGGCTTTGGCCACTTCAAGGGCCAGCCAACCTGCTTCATGGGGACCTTCTGTGCCGTCACTCCAGGCGACTTGACCCATGCCATAGGCACTTTGTGCCAGCTCCACAACCTCGCGCACAGTGGCCGCTTCATGAGTTTGCGGACCAAAGTTGTAGGCACCAGCCAAGGCTGGTTGTAGCCAAAGCTGTTCGGCAAGTTGTAGGTAACCGGCAATTGGCTCCAAGACGTGTTGCCAGGGTCGAATGGCTTGTGGGCGACGAATCTGCAACGGCTGCTGTTTGCACCAGGCACGAATTGCATCAGGGATCAGACGATCTGAAGACCAGTCACCACCGCCAATGACGTTACCAGCTCGGGCTGACGCCACTGAAATGCCTTTTTCTTTTAAATAGGAATCCCGGTAACTGGCGATGACGATTTCGGCGGCAGCCTTGCTGGCGCTGTAAGGGTCATGCCCGCCAAGCGCGTCAGTTTCTCGGTAAGGGTAGGCCTGCTCCAGGTTCTTATAGACTTTGTCGGTTGTGATGACGACCGCCACCCGAACAGTGTCAAGTGGGCGCAGGGCATCAAGCAGATTGGCGGTTCCTTGAACATTCGTGGCAAAGGTGGCCAGTGGTTCACGATAGCTGGCACGCACCAGAGCCTGTGCGGCCAAGTGAAAAACGACTTCTGGTTGCGCTATGTTGATCAAGTTAGCGAGCGCGGTTGCGTCGCGAATATCGCAAAAATGGCTGGCGGTGACGTCTTGAATATTGGCCAAACCAAACAGATTTGGCGTGGTGGAGGGTGGGAGGCTCAGACCAGTAACCTGCGCGCCAAGCTTATGCAGGCGGAGCGCCATCCAGGCACCTTTGAAACCGGTGTGACCGGTAAGCAAAACACGTTTGCCATGCCAGAAGTCTGGAATTTGTTTTGCCAAATGGGTCATTGCCAATGCTTCCAAGGCGCTTTCCCAGAAGCCCAAAGCTCTTCCAGAAGATTTTTTTCGCGCAGGGTGTCCATGGGTTGCCAAAACCCATTGTGCTGATAAGCCATCATCTCGCCTTTTTGAGCAAGTGCAGCCAGCGGCTCCGCTTCCCAAATTGTTTGGTCACCCTGAATAAAGTCGAGTACTTTGGGTGACAGCACAAAGAAGCCTCCGTTGATTACGCCACCTTCACCACGCGGCTTTTCTACAAAGCCAGTGACTTGGTCACCTGAGAGCGCCAAGGCACCATAGCGACCCGGTGGAAGCACGGCCGTAATAGTTGCCAGTTTGCCATGACGTTGATGAAAGTTTATGGAAGCACTAATGTCAACATTACTTACTCCATCACCGTAGGTAAAGCAAAACGCTTCTTCTTCTTTGACGTGGTCTGTAACTCGCTTGAGGCGCCCGCCCGTCATCGTGTCTTCGCCGGTGTCGATCAAGGTAACCTTCCAGGGCTCCGCCTTGTGAAAGTGCACTTGCATCTGATTGTTTGCCATGTCGAAAGTTACATCAGACATGTGCAGAAAGTAGTTGGCAAAGTATTCCTTGATGATGTAGCCCTTGTAGCCACAACAAATCACAAAGTCATTTACGCCATGGTGCGAATACATTTTCATGATGTGCCAAAGAATTGGCATGCTACCAATTTCAATCATTGGTTTGGGCTTGAGATGGGTTTCTTCTGAGATGCGAGTTCCAAGACCCCCTGCGAGGATGACTGCTTTCATGATTTAGCATTCCTATGCAATTGTATTGTTAAGTTTTTACGCTGTTTTGATAATTGCAAACGAAGGTTCTATTCATGAAGCTCAGCGTATCTGTATCTAACTGAATTGACCTAGCCAGCATTGCTTAGACTGATGTACCATGGCATGGCCAAGTCCAATCCCTGGCTAACGCGCTGGGTGGGCGCATAGCCCAGGTTGGCGATGGCTTTGCTGATGTCAGCTTGGCTATGGTGCACATCACCGGCGCGGAAGTCGAGGTACAAGGGGCTGGCATCAGTCAGGTGCGGGTAGAGTGGTTCAAGTTTGAATTTTAGCAGAGCATACAACTCGTTGAGCGTAGTGCGGTCGCCTACTGCTACGTTGTAGACTTGGGTGACCGCCTTGGGCATTTGCACTGTGGCGGCTAGCAAGTTGGTTTGCACGGCGTTGTTCACGAAGCAGAAGTCACGGCTAGTTTCACCATCGCCATTAATGTGTATGGGATCGTTTTGAATCATACTGCTGATCCATTTGGGGATGACTGCTGCATACGCCCCGTTTGGATCTTGGCGAGGCCCAAAAACGTTGAAGTAGCGCAGGCCGATATTTTCTAAGCCGTAGGTTTTTCCAAAGACATCGGCATACAGCTCGTTGACATACTTGGTAACGGCGTAAGGGCTGAGCGGCTTGCCGATGGTGTCTTCCATTTTGGGTAAACCCGGATGGTCGCCATACGTACTGCTACTGGCGGCATAAACAACGCGTTTAACCTTGGCATCCCGTGCAGCTACCAGCATATTCAAAAAACCACTGATGTTGGTGGCGTTGCTCGCGATCGGGTCTGTAACGCTGCGGGGCACGCTGCCAAGGGCTGCTTGGTGCAACACAAACTCAACACCCATAACCGCCTTTTGGCAGTCCGCCAAATTGCAGATGTCACCGTTGATGAAACTGAAGTTGGCCCATTGAGTGGGAGATACCAGGGTTCTCACTTCGTCAAGGTTGCGCTGGTGGCCCGTGGCAAAGTTGTCAAGACCCACCACGCACTGATTGAGCTTTAGCAGAGTTTCCAGCAGGTTGCTGCCGATAAAGCCAGCTACTCCTGTGATTAGCCAGGTGTAGGGCTCAGACTGCAAGCGTGTTTGAAGTTGGGCATAGATTGTCATGGGCTAGAGGCGTAAATCGCTATCAACTGCTGACAACAGGTACTTCAGGTCATACAACACATGCTCTGGCTTGCCCAGCGCACGGATTGCAGCTACACCCATGGATTTGAACTGATGGTGGGCAACGGCAATTATGATGGCGTCATACGCACCAAGCTTGGGCTGCTGCACGGGGGTAATTCCGTATTCGTGCTGGGCCTCAGCGGTATTGGCCCAAGGGTCAAATATGTCAGCCTGCACGTCGTAGTCTGCCAGCTCTTTGACAATGTCCACCACGCGGGTATTGCGCAGGTCGGGGCAGTTTTCTTTAAAGGTGAGACCCATCACCAAAATGCGCGCGCCTTGCACCGGTAGGCGGAGTTTGGTCATAGCTTTGACAAGTTGGGTGACCACGTAGGCACCCATGCTGTCGTTCAGGCGGCGGCCTGCCAAAATAATCTGCGGATGATAGCCAATGGATTCGGCCTTGTGCGTAAGATAATATGGATCTACGCCAATGCAGTGGCCGCCGACCAGTCCGGGGCGGAAAGGCAAAAAGTTCCACTTGCTGCCTGCGGCTTGCAACACTGCCTCGGTGTCAATGCCCATTTTGTTAAAGATCAGGGCCAGCTCGTTGATCAGGGCAATGTTGACATCGCGCTGGGTGTTTTCGATAACTTTGGCAGCTTCAGCCACCTTGATGCTGCTGGCTTTGTGGGTGCCTGCGGTGATGATTTGGTTGTAAAGGGCATCGACTAGGTTAGCTATTTCTGGAGTGGAACCAGATGTCACTTTTTTGATGGTGGTGACGCGGTGCTCTTTGTCGCCTGGGTTAATGCGCTCGGGGCTGTAGCCACAGAAAAAGTCTTGGTTGAACTTGAGGCCACTGAAATTTTCCAGCACAGGCACGCAGTCTTCTTCTGTGCACCCTGGGTAAACGGTAGATTCGTAAATGACGATGTCGCCCACTTTAAGAACCTTGCCAACCGTCTCGCTGGCTTTGATGAGGTATGTGAGGTCTGGGCGCTTATGCTCATCTATCGGCGTGGGCACGGTCACGATGTAGACGTCGCAAGTGCGCAGGTCATCCAGGTTGGTGGTGAATTGCAGGTGCTTGGCAGCTTGCAGTTCGTCGGCGTCGGCTTCTAAAGTGAAATCGTGCCCTGCTTTGAGCTCATCAATGCGCTTTTGGTTGATGTCGAAGCCAACGACGGAGCGCAGCTTGCCGAATTCGACCGCAAGGGGAAGGCCGACGTAGCCCAGGCCGATGATGGCTAGTTTGATATCTTGAAGATTCATGCTTTTAGTCTAGGGTTCATGGGCATTTGCTAAAGGGAAAAACCGAAGTAGCCACAGAATATGAAAGTAGCGACCTTGATCATGCTTGTTGTGTTTTGTCTTACCCTGGGGCGTCGACTTCAGACTTGAGCGCCTCGATCTCTAACTTGAGTGCTTCATACTCGGCCATCTTGCGACTGAGGAATCGAGTGGTGATTGCCACTTTTTCTGCAATACCAATGGGCGTGAGCAAATACACATACTTGAATTTGTTCTTACTGCTAGAAAAGTTTTGCATCTTCACAAGGCCCTTGTCGATGAGGGCGTTGAGGCAATAGTTCAGGCCGCCAACGCTAATGCCCAACTTCTCAGCAATCTCGCGTTGGGTCAAGTCGGGGTTTTCTTGCAAGATGCGCATGATCCGAAAATGGGTATCTTCTTGGATTTTGGCTTGACGACTTGTCATTGGGGTAACTTTAGATAGGTACTCAAGAGGGTGATAGTGTGCTTTAGTAAAGCTACCGCAATGCCGTGTCGCGATCGGCGGCGCGATTTTGGGGTGGGCCAAAAAAAGGCAACGACTTTTTGTTAGAGTCTAAATTTTAATGCATTTCAGCCGTCCGTTCAAACTTTGAACAAAACAGCTTCTAGATTGAAGAATCGATTGGGGGTGGCCGCTTTGACTGAAATACTGTGGCCACCTTGCGCTATGGACGTATAACTTTCAGACCTTCGGGGCTGGTTACACGGCACTTTAGGCGGCAACAGTTTCAGGCCAAGCACATGTTTCGGGATGCGTATGAACACTACATGCGCGAAAACCCGTCAGTAAACTGCAGCAAGATAAAGAAGTTTCTGGGCAACAGCGAGAGCTAATAAAGATGCAAATTTGGTACGCTGTGTCCACATATTTGCTTATCTTAATTATCAAGAAAGAACTTAGATTAGAGGCCGCGCTCTACACTCCTGACCTGCTCGGCTTCAAAATTAAAAAGCCAAAAGGTGAGCACCAATGATGACGAACCATTCGAGCGAAAACTGCTACATAACCAATTACAAATACAAAACTTGTGATAACGCAATATAAAGTGTTGTCATAAATCATATTGGCCATGATTGCCGACGCTAGGCTGAACAACCCCATCGAAATGCCCACTAACGAATTCATAGCCAAAGGAGGCCACTTAGCAAACCATCTAGCCACATAGCGCCTATGAAGAAGACTGTGAAAATGCAAGTTATCCGCTTTACCTGGGTGCTCATTGCGAACTTGTCTTCTAAAGATACTGAATAGAACTTCTGAAATGGGTAGTATGCAAATAACCAAAGCCGAGAACGCTGAAGCTCCTTGGTTGCGCTCTATTAAAAGTACTGCAACCCAAGCCAATGCAAAGCCCAGAAAATAAGCTCCACCATCTCCCATAAATAGTTTACCAAATGGCCAGTTCACCCAAAAGAAACCCCAAACGCAGGCAGCCAAAATAATGCTTACAACCGCCAACTCTTGATCACCCACTTGAAAGGCGATCAATGCAAACCCAATAAAAGCAATGGTGCAAGTCAAACTAGCATAGCCATTGAACCCGTCAATGATGTTTATGGAGTTGGCCACACCGCCTACTGCAAAGGCTGTGAAAATGACTGAAAAAAATGTGAACTGCATTAACAGGTCGATCCCCCATATGTCCAACCTTGACAATGAATAATCGGTTAACAACCATGCTAACAAACCTGACGCCAGCGTGGCCAAAAATCTCTGAACCACACCAATCTGTTTGGTTAAGTCTTCTGCAATTCCAATCAAAAAAGCGGGCATGCCCGCAAACAATATAGGCGCAAGAAGAATTTGAACCTCAATTGTTGACTTACCACAAGCAATTACCAAGGCACATAATATTGGAATTCCTCCTATGCGGGGCGTAGGGGCAGAGTGAAACTTTTGAATGCCCTCGATGGTGTCCATTGAAAAAGCCCCGTGCCAGCGCTTGGTCAACACAACTGCAATGCAAAACAAGAAACTAGCGAAAAAAGCGACACCTGCCAAAGTTAATTCGGGCTTTCTAAACAGGTCAAATGCGGAATCTAGCAAATTCATATAGATTTTATGATAATACGCAGCATTGGCTTAGAGTCCTAGTGATTTTTTCCATGAAGCTTGCAGTGAACTTATTCTTTGCTGGGTTTCTTGGTTTTGTGAAGCACCGTTCAGTGCACTTCTGATGAAAACAAATAGCAACAAAGCGAGACCTGAGGCCAAGGCAGCAAAAACGGCAATCATGGCCTTGTTAGGTTTGGCTTTTCTATCTGGCGGCTCTGCAACATCCAGCACTTGAATCACCGCACCTTCACGGCTCTCGTCCACCTTGGCCAACTCAAATTGCTTGGCAAAAAGTTCGAACATGGTTTCTTGGTACTTAAATTCTCTATATCTGGCTACATAGTCGCTAGAGCTTTGTGCGGCAGGTTCTTCTTTTTCTGCTTTGGCAAGTTGCATCTTTAGAGATGCTAACTCGCTCAAGGCTTGTTTGAACTCAGGAGCACTTTCAGTGAGGTAGTTTCGCATGCTGCCGAGCTTGACTTCTTGCACAGATATGCCAGCCTTAAGTCTTGCAACCGCTTCAACTGCAGAAGACGGACTTGACTTTAGAGCACTGCTGTTGATTCCAGAGGACTTCAATGCCACTTCTGCTTTTGCCAGATTTTCTTTAGTGATTTGAAGTTGCTTTTCAAAGAACATCCTACGCTGCTGTGGTTCCGTAACGGCCAAGCGACCAAGCAGGTTGCGAAGTTCTTCCACGTGAGCATTGGCCAAGTCGGCCGCAAACTTAGGATCTTTGTCGTCAACCTCAACACTGATCAAGCCATCTTTGCCAGAGGCAATTCGCACTGAACCGGATAATGCCAATCTTGCGACAGATTTAAGTTTGGTTTCGTATTTCTCTATCAGATTGAAGCGCTCAATAAGTGCGTCTTGCACACTAACACTTTTCATGAACGCGATGTACTGGTCTGCTGGGCTTTTAATTCCGGATGCGGCTCCCGCCAGTCCACCCAGCGCACCAAGAGAAGCCAGCATACTTGCGGCAGCGCTTTGTTGTTGCTGAGGCGGTAGGAATTGCGTCTTTGCAGTGAAGGTTGGTGTAATTGCAAAGCTAATGCCCAGAGCAGCCAAACCACAAACCAAAGGACCCAGCACCAACAACCTTAAATTATCAACAATCACCTGCAACAAATCAAGCAGGCTTATTTCGTCATCATCTTCCATATCACCCATGCTGGCTTGGGTATTTGAAGAAGCGTTCTCGCTCATGTTCATCTGCCTTATTGCCTGAGGGTTTTAATGGCCGCAGCGCCCAAGCCCAGCTGATACAAAATTTGTGTGAAGTCTTTGGTGTTTCTTACCAACACGCTCCAACCAGATTCACGATCTAGCTTTTCTGGCATGACAATTGTGTCGCCAGGCATAACCTTGGTAGACAAGACCTCATTGCGCCAGCTACTTTGATTGGTCACAGCACTTCCATCTGCTCGCATCAGAATAACGCCATTTTTGTCAGCGCCAATCCCAGAGCCTGCCAGCTGGATATAGTCAGCTACCGTCAAGCCACCCCTGTAGATAAGCGCTGATTCGGTGTTAACTGATCCAAAGATGTACACAAAGTCTGGCCTAGAGGGCACGTGGAACTTATCGCCTTGGCTAAGACGAATGACTGGCAACTTATCCAAAGACTCAGCACCATCGGTAGGCAAGCCTAAAGAGATTCGGCCTTCTGGTTTGAGTGACTTAGTTCGCTCAATCGATTGTTTTTGCGATTGCTGAAGCGCAGCGATCTTGGCTTGCACAATTCCAGGGTCGGAAGAAGCACCAACACTTTGAGCAGCTTGGGCTAAAGTACCCGAAGATTCAGATTCAATTCTTCTAAGCAACTTGGTCAAATTTTCTTGCTGACTCTTTTTAACTTCTTCTCTGTAGAAGCCCGCACCAAACAGGTAAGCGTCGGCCGTCAAACCACCAGCCTTTTGAATCAGTTGTGTCAGGCCCTCACCAGGAGACACTTGGTAAACGCCAGGCCTGTTGACCTCGCCCTCAATTCTGGCAAACACTTGGCGCCTAGAGATAGGTACGCGCAAGTCCTTGACGGAAAACACGGTGATTACATCACCAGGCTGCAGCTCCAAGTTGTCTGCATCTTTGGGGTTAGCCAATACCTTGCCTAGGTTAAAAGGTACCACTGATACTTTCAGGTCGGATCTGCTAATTCTCTCAATGACTGCGTAGTCAAGGTTCACCTCATCTATCAAGCCACCAATTTTATCGACAACCGTCTCTTCCGAAATGAAGGGAGACTTCTCTAACTTATCTGACTTGTATGCAGGCACTGCCTCCATCATTGCAAAAATGGTGGAGGCCGATTTATCTTGTGATTTATCTTGTGATTTATCTTGTGATTTATCTTGTGATTTATCTTGTAATTCAGACATGCGCTCTAGCGCCAAATCAAGTGGCACACGGCCTCTAAATCTAGCGCTTCGCTCTTGCTCAAAAGAGTCAAACAGCACTTCGTTTTGTTTGCGTACTGACTCCGGGCTTATAAGTAAAGTTCTTTGAGATATCACATCTGAAATTCGCATGCCAGGCTTAAACGCTGTGCGCGATGTTTGAGCTACGTTGCCGCGAAGCGTGATGGCGTTCGCCATCTCGGGCACGATTTGACCCACATTCACCACATCGCCATTTTGAATTTGCTTCTTTAACCCAGCTTCATCAAGCGTCAGGTCCTCAACGCGTCTAGGCTGGTCTTTGCCCGGGGTTAAACGCTCGATGTTGGCACGGCGCGGGTCAGCCACAACTGGCAAGCCGCCTGCCAAGTTTAGGAAATCTGCAACTGTTTCTTGCGAGTTCTTAATCTCAAACACGCCTGGAGCGTTCACCTTGCCCACAAAGGCCATGTGGCCTGCAGCTTGTGGGTAGAAGATGACGTCGCCGTCTTGCAAGCGAACGTCAGAAGTTTTATCACCCTTTCCCAAGAAAGCGTAGAGGTCTAGTTCAGACACGACAGCGCCGTTGCGCTTGAGTTGCACCTTGCGAATAGAGCCGCTTGCGTTGGGGCCGCCACTTGCAAAGAGGCCAGAGGTGAGGGTTGATTGGCTGTTGAGTTGGTAGCTGCCGGGGTACCTGCTTTGGCCCACTACAAAGACTGTGATCTTGCGAAGCTTGCCCAAGGAGACACTGACCTCGATGTCTTTGTAGAACTTATTGAACAATGCTTTAACTGAAGCCTGCGCTTGTGAAGCCTTAACACCTGCAAGCCTTAGAGTACCCAGCTTTGGAATAGCAATCTCGCCTGCCCTGTCGATGGTGGCTTGTGTTTCTCCACTGGTACTACCCCACACCCGAATGAGGAGCTGGTCACCCGCACCAAGGATGTAATCGTCACCCACAGGAGACTGCTGCTGCTGCATGGCGTAGCGAGAATTTTCAAAAAAGTCTGCGCCGTAGAGTGGCAGCGCCTTACCTGTAACTTCTAAGACGTACTTCTGAAATTCATTGGGAGGAAGGGGCATAGCCTTCCTGTTCGTGTCTTTTTTATTAGGGTCAACTTGCTCTTCGTCGCTGATAGACGGGGGAAGTGCCAACAAAGTAGCGCCACCCATATTTGGGCCAACGAAATTGGCGCCCGAACCTGAAGAACCAGACATCCCAAGACCCCCCATGCCCATGCTGCTCTTTAAGGCATTCAAATCTTGTGCGCTAAGGTTTGGCGCACCGCCCAAGGAAAGGCCCTGCGCCTGCGAGGTAAAACTAAAGCTAATTGAGGCCAATAGTAAGACCAGAGGCAAGCAGCCAGCAAGGCAGGCGGCGATCGCGCGTGACCTCACTTGACGAACAGAAGTCAGACAAATCTTTTTCATAAATTCCAGATGTGTTACATGGCTAGTTTGCGTGGCTAAACAGTAGTGACAAATTTTACTCTGTGATTGAGCAATAAATGACAAACTTATCGCCTTTGGGCGATTACTGGTCATTTCCCAAGTTCACGTAGGCATTTTTCATGCGGCCTAGGTTGGTGCCGTAGTAGCGGTTGCTATTGCGATCTCTGTTAAAGGTCGTCACCAGGCTGTCTCCCACCTTGGGTACCTCGCCGTAGCCGCCCGTGATGAAATTTTCCCTCTCAAAGATCTTGGTCTCAAGCGAGTAGGTCCACTGGCTTACGCCTCTTAGACCAAGATACTCCAAGCTCTTGTTTTCTCTTGGAGTGAAGGGAATAGAAAACTGAACACCAGCAAACGACACCAAGGGCTTTGATTCCGTCATACGCGTTTGGCGCAGGTAAATGTTGATCGTAGTGTCGCCATGCCAGAAACGCTGGTTGATGCTGAAACCCTTGTCCCCCGCCCAGAATTTACCCTGCGTGATCTCAGTGACTGAGGTCTGCTGGTGGTTGTTAGCGAAGCGGTAGTTCACAAGGCGGTAGCTGCGCTCATTGTTGTAGGTCAGGGCATCGTTCTTGAACGTCCCTTCAGTAAAGCCAAGCTTGTGCCTGCCGTTGTCGGTTTGGGTGCTGGTCTCAATCTGGCGGCCGTCCCACACGGTGTAGGCCGTGCCAGTGCTAAAGCGGGCCTGGGTGTTGATGGCGGGCAGGTTAATGAGCTGGTGAAACAAAGTTCGGTTGGTAACCGGCTTTAGGCGGGATGCGTAAAACAGGCCGCCTTGCTCGAAGTTTTTAGTGCCAACGCCAATTGGCCTAATGCGGTTGTTTTCAATCATGGCGCCAGACCATAAGGGAATGACGGCGTTGATGTTGGCGCCCATGTCGCCGTCAAAGGATCCGTATTCGGTACCGATGGTAGTCACAAGTGTTGGGCTGACAATTATCTCGGGCCTGAAACTCCAGGCGCTGCCGCTTGACCAGTTCACAGACTCATTCAAGCCGCCCAGTGCTTGCAATGGGCTTTCTGGAAAAAAAGCTGTACCCGCTGCGCGCTGGCTCAAGGACTGAACCGACAGGCTACTGCAAACCTCACCATTTGAAAGCCAGCGGCCGACGCACTTGGCTTCCCCCTTAACCAGCAGTTGCTTGATGCCGCGCGTAGTGAGCACTAGCTCAAATTTTTGATCTTTAGATTCCTGCGAGTAGGCGCTTGAGACAACACCCAAGGCAACGCCTGCGGCATCCAAAATATTCCATGAATAGGCAGTGTTTTCAAGCTCAAGGACTAGGTCGCCATTGGCGCGGGTCCCAATTTTGGCGTTATAAAAGCCCCTAGCCTTCAAAGCTTCGGCCAGGTCCAAAGGCTTTAAGTTGGCCAATGCCTTGTTGCCTGTTTGTGGTTCTGCCTTTTGCAATGGCGTTGAAACAGTCTGTTTCTCTACCCTGTCCAGAGGCATGCTCACGCCCCAGCCGATCCAGCTCTTGTCCATCACTGGCGCGTCTGAAATTCTGTGATTGAAGGTCATCCAAGCAGAGGTGCCGTCTGTAAAGATGGGCGCCTTAAGCAACGCGTGTGCTGTTGTGTTTGATCCTACCTTCTGCAAGCTCAAATCGGCCCAATTGGTTGGACGCCAAGTAGCTGATGCCAAAGTACCGACTAACATGGAGTTGCCCACACCGCCCTTTTTGGCTTGGCCTAGGGAGACATCAAACTGATCAAACGACTTAGTGCCCACGACGTAATACGACCTAAAGAAGGTAGCAGCCCCCCCAAAGTCTGTAACACCCACTGCCACTGCAGCATTTTGGTCTTTAAGCCAACTAATTGGCAAAGACCACTTCATGGAGGATGAGAAGTCTCTATAGGAGTTAGGGGGGCAAGCTCCTGGCTGGAACTGATTGCATTTTTGGTTGTTGGTAGCCAACCTCCCCACCAACTCCAAGTTGTCCATCAACCCAAAGCCAATTTGGGTGTTGTAGCCACTGGTGATGGGCGCGCCTGGCACTGTGGGGTCGTGTGCCAAAACCGCGGTGCCGCCCTTGAGGGTATTGGCGCTTGGCACCAATCCTAATCCGCTATAGCCGTTAGGAGATAGGGTTTGAGAGGAGACAGATACTGCTGTGCAGAAAAAAATAATTCCGGCACAAAACAAACGAAACAGATTGGGGTACGCCATTAATTTAGTTCATCAAAAATATTTAGACTGAACAAATGTAGTTTCATTTACGCACAATTTCATTACACTCACTTTACAGATATCATCTAACAATTGGGAAATGAAGCTGGGCAAGTTCGAACAATTCTTCATCTTTTAGGTCCTCCTTCGCGGCAACAATCCACAGATCGTAATAGGGATGATTGCGCTCAGTGGACGCCATTTTCTTAAAACCCGCCCCTTGAAAAGTAGCCACCAACACTTTTTGTGTAAATCCGCAGCGATGCGACATGTACAAGTTGCCTCTTGCCATCGCAGGGCGGTGGCCATACAAAATATCCAGTGGCGTGATATCTCCTGCAGGAGATGTGTACGCGCTGACTGTCAGTTGGTCGTTAGCAACCAGTGCGCAGACGCTTTTTAAATCAGGGCAAGTCAGCACCACAAAACCGTCTGGTTTTAGTACTCGCTTAAATTCTGAAAGTGCTTGGGGCACTTCATGAGGGTATAGATGCTCAATGTTGTGTGATGAGAATATAGCATCTACAGATTCATTTGCCACCGACTTCATGTCAGTCATGGTTCCAATTACATCAGGCAAGACACTTTCATCAATATCTAATCTTAGCTCTTTCCAATTGGCCTGGTTAAAACCTTGAGTCGTTTTATCTTTCTTCTTTGGACCACAACCCACATGCAATAAAGTTTTCATTTATTCACTCGAATAACTAGCCTATTTAGTCACTGACAGTTTGCATCAAAAAAAGGCCACCATAAATGGCGGCCTTTTTATCTCGCTAGCTTAAGTTAATTAAGCAACACCCAAGATACCGGTAGCTGCACCACCAGTGTCATTGCCCGCGCCGTCAACATAACCAACAAGCACAATACCACGGTAGCTGCCGCCATCAGTTGTACCGTTGTCATCGTAAACCAACAAGGTTGACGTGCCAGCCAAGCCTGTGGTGAACGTATTAGCAGAGCTATCGTAGGTACCTGTTACATGGATGATGTTACCAACAGTAGCAGCACCCAACGTTGCACCATTTCTTAAGATAGTTGAAGAGAGGGTAATTGAGTTGCTAAACTCAATAGCTGCACCAGTAGAAAATCCTGTAATTATGTCAAGTGCAGATGTTCCTAAAGCAGTGCCATTGGCCCACAATGCCCCACCTGCAACAAGTCCTGTTACAAGTCCTGTATCTGTAGTAGATGCCATGCTAATTCGATCATTTCCACCGCCTGTGGTGATCCTGTCTGCACCAGCGCCACCGATAATTGTATCAACACCAGTAAAGCCAATAATCGTATCAGCACCTGATCCGCCAGTCATAGCGTGCACACCTGCAGTAGCTGTGATTGAAGTTGCTGTTGCACCAGTCACGGTAATGGCTCCTGTTGCACTGCTGATCGTTGCATTAATGGTACGAACTCCACCATTGGTTGCAATTGTCGTTGTGCCAGCTGTATGGGTGTCGGTAATGGTAACAGTTCCAGTTCCTGCAGCATCCAAGTTCAATGTTGCGCCATTCGTTCCAGCAAAAGCAGCAGTCAAAGTGCCAGTAGTGTGTGTTGCAGCTTCTGTTACAACGTTTACTGCAGCTGTGCCAAGACCTGTAACGCTAAAGGGTGATGTTCCAGCCAGTGTTTTCACACTGGTCGTAGCATCTGCTGCCATTGCCAAAGTAACCAACGAAGCTGTTGAGCTGGTGATGGTTTGTGTTCCGCCAGCTGCAATACTTGTCACGTTCAAAGCGCCAGTTCCAGTACTTGTAATACCACCGGTAGTCACATTTGACACCGCGAAAGCTGATGTGCCCTGCAAGGTTAGTGCTTGAGTAGGTGCTGCAGAGGTAACAGTAATCGTGCTACCAGTTCCATTAATTGTTGATGCAGCAGCAGCGTTATCAATTGCGACAGTCAAAGCAGCATCTGGCGTGATTGTCAGTGTTGAACCACCAACGATACCAATTGTTTCAAATCCTGAAATTGTTCCAGCTGCACCTGATGATGTTGCTGCAGATGTTAGTCCCAAAGTAGTAGAAACAGTGGTAATGTTTAGCTGGTCCGATGTACCAGCGCCACCTGTGAATGTAGAGCCCAGTGAGTTTGCGGCAGTCGAGTTTACAACGTCATTGCCAGCACCAGTGGATACTGATTGACCAGGGCCACCAAGGGTAACCGTCTGAACAACACCACCAGCACCTGTAATGGTCGCAGACTGACCCAAACCAGCACCCAGCGTAACTGTGTTTGCACCAGAGCCGGTTGCAACGTAGCGTTGGCCTGCGCCAGCACCCATTGTCAAGGCAGTCGTACCAGCAGTTGCGCTACCGTTTGTTACCAACAGGTTAGCGTCTGCAGGCATCTGCATGGTGCCAGTACCAGCCGAGAACGTAATGCTCTCAACACCCGAAACAACAGCGCCAGCAGTACCAGCGGCAGCCAGCGAAGTCAATGTGCTTCCAGTTGCAGAAGAGATTGTCAAGCTGTCATTACCCGCACCGCCAGTAATTGTTGACTGAACCATGAAAGCTGCAGTAGAAGAAATGACGTCATCTAAAGTAGTTGTCACAGCAGATGCGTTGGTGCTTGCTGTGTTTGTCAAGTTAGCAGATGCAGCTGTCAAGCTAATTGTGCTACCAGTACCTTGAGCACCAATCTGCAAGTCAACGCCAGACAGTGTTGTCACAGTACCTGCTGTAAAGCTAATTGCTGTATCTGTGGTTGAAGCAACGCCAGAAGTTGCTGATGCAACATACAAAGTGTTGTCATTGGTCACATAGTAGGCCAAGTTACCACGGGCATCTGCAGCTGCAGCTGCTTGAGCAGCGCTCAGTGTGGTGAAGGTGCCCAAGTATGCAGTAACTGTTTGTGCAATTTGCAACTTGTCAGTACCAACTGTGAAGTCTGTGATCACATCAGGTGCGGCAACAGAGGATACAACTGCAGTACCAGCAACAGCACCATTAGCTGCAAATACGAAGGTATCTGTACCAGTGCCACCTGTCAAGCGGTCAACGCCAACGCTACCAGTCAAAGTGTCGTTACCTGCGCCGCCGATCAATGTGTCAGCACCCGTACCGCCAGTCAACGCATCAGCGCCTGCACCAGTTGTCAATGAAAAACCAGCAGTGGCCATGGTTGCGCTGTTTGTTACAGCGCCGTTGACTGCTGAAGCGTCAACAGTGGTCAATGCTACACCGCCACCAGTGATGGTGATTGCAGCCGTACCAGAAGAGACAACGTTCATTCTTGTCAAGTTAGCGCCTGTAACGCCCACTGAGCGAGCTGTTGTATCTGTGCTTGCTTGCAAGTTGTTGATGGTTGCAGTCTCGATTAAGGTAGCAGTAACAGCAGAAGCTGTTCCAGCACCAGTAGAACCTGTACCAGAGGCAGCGCCAACGTTCACTGTAATGGCATCAGCTGAACCAGTCCAGCCTGTGGTGTTGGTCACGGTAGCTGCGCCACCAGTTGTCAGGTTCACTGTGCCGCTTGCAGCCAAATTGGTCAAGGTGCCGCCGCCAGCGTCAGCAATGGTCACTGTTGACACTGTGTTGGTTGATGGCAATGCAACAGTCACTCCACCTGAAATGCGAACAGTCTCAAATCCAGAGATGTTTGCACCAGTTGTAGATGAGATTGCAACAGATGTAGACAAAGTATCAGTACCGTCACCACCAGCAATGGTGTGCGTAGCGGCAATTGAAGAAATATTCACACGGTCGTTACCAGCACCAGTGCTGATGCTCAACAGTCCAGAACCGCCAGGTGTGATGGTCAAAGTTTCAGCACCGTCACCGCCGGAAACTGTACCAACGACAGTACCAGAAGCGCCGCTCAGGGTTGCAACGATGGCGGATGCGCCTGCGCCTGTGATAGCCAAAGTTTGCAGTGAGTCATCAACAATTGTCAAAGAAGTTGAAGAAGAACCAGTAGCGCCAGCTGCGCTTACATTGATTGTCTCAAAGCCATTGACTGTCAATGTGCCAGAAGTTGTTGTGTTAGCACCGTTCAAAGTCAATGCCAAAGCATCAGCAGTGCCAGCAACTGCAGCAGCAGCGTGGGTGATGGTTGTGTTGACGTTTGCACCCGTTAAGTTAACTGCAACTCTTGCAGCCAAGCCGCTCACTGTTACATCTGCACCTGTGGAGCCAGAGTTAGTAACAGCCGTAATGCCAGTCATTGTTGTTGCATCAAGGCTGAAAGCACCGCCAGTTGCAGTGATCGACACTGTCTCAAAGCCAGATGCCGTCACGCCAGTACCAGCAGCCAATGCTGAAGTAGAGGTGATGCTCAATGTGTCGTTACCTGCGCCGCCGTTGATGTTGTCACCAGAGTTCAGGGTTTGGCTTGTTGAGGTATTGACAGAAGTGTATGTATCGTCACCAGAGCCTGCAGTGCGCAGATCAACACCAGTTGTCAGCGTAAAGTTAGCTGTTGGTGCAGCAGCAGAAACTGCAGCGTATGTGCCAGTGGCTGTGCCAGCTGTTTGCGACAAGGTTTGTGCGTTAGCAGTTTTCTGGTTGAAAGTAACAACTGATGCGCCGTAGATGGCTTCAGTTGTAGACATGTTGGAATAGTCATTCAGCAAGGAAAGCATGGTTGCGCCAGCTTTTGCCACACCGCCGCCAGCTGTCAGTTGACCAGCAACCCAAGCTTCAAGTCCAGCCACTGAAGACAAGCCAACGTTTGCCAGTACAGACTTAGCAATATCAGTTGTAGTTTTACCTTTGAACTCGGCAGCAACGGCTGCGTTAGCCCATGTGTCAAGTTCAGCTGCTGTTTTGTTAGCTGCCAAGATTTCTGAGTAGTCCGATGCGCTTAGTTGCTGATTGAACACAGCACCAGCGAGTCGTACAAGTTGCAGTCCATTTGTGGAGATTGCCATTTGAATTTTCCTTTTGAGGGTTTACAGATAAAAACAAGATTTCTTTGCAAAGAAACCGAGCGCGAGCTAAGCAAAAAGCCCACACTCGACAGAGCGCACTGGGGACAATGCGCTCTGTTGAATGAGGACTAGGCCAAAAGATGGATGGTCACCCGAGGCGACCAAACTTGTAGTAAGACTGAAAGTCTTGTCACAAGTAATTTTCATTGACCTTCTCCTTTTCAAAATTAAATAAACATCAATAGGTTTTCCAATAGAGGAAGCCCCATTAATTCGCTGTGAGAGGATTGTAGAAGATTTCTGACGTCGTTTTTTGTGATTTGAGTCACACAGATGGGTCTTAAAACCCATATTTGCATAAAAACAACGTGTTTTTGCCATGTTTTTTCTCAAGTTAATCCTGTGCCCACCGAATGCCAGCATAAACAGCCGAATTCTTTAAATTAAACAAGGTGTTATTAGATCTTTGTGAAGTTGTTTCAATATTAAGGCCGACACTCCACTTTTTTGAGACTGGCATCCAGTAACCAAGACCAAAATCTGTTCGTTTGGTATTGGATTTAAGCTCGCCCAGCAATTCGCTGTAGGCCAGCGTGTCTTTGCTCTGGGCGTGGCGCAGCCAAGCCGACAACTGCCCCGTCAAATTACCCAGCACAGGCACAGAGGGCAGCGGCACTATCTGTTCGTGCCTTATTAGCATGTCTGCCCTGTTTCGGTTGCCGCCAGGCCTGCTT
>Ga0214919_10002011_pt1 | contig 32457 bp, 49 predicted proteins | sample LL1503_MetaG_FD_177994 | JGI IMG/M metagenome (GOLD analysis project Ga0214919, IMG submission 177994) | Freshwater microbial communities from Lake Lanier, Atlanta, Georgia, United States - LL-1503 | ecosystem: Environmental > Aquatic > Freshwater > Lake | place: USA: Georgia | collected... | reverse complement strand
GCGCCACGATAGCGAAAAATACGCTGTTAAATCCTGCAATTGGCTGTATTGCGACTTCCAGGTGCCGGAATGATTGCCCATACGCAAGGACAGTGGCGATTCTCGGATAATTCCGAGCACTGGAAGACTAACCCTTACAGCGTGACCGCACGCGCACCAGGAGTTCACAGCGTAACAATCGCTAATTGTCCCGCATGCGCCACGATAACGCTGCCACAGGCACGCGCCAATGCCCTACTGATAGCGGCAGCACCCGATATGCTTCGACTGCTATGGTCGATTAAATCGCACCTAGATGGTGGCGCGGCCCTCCACGCTGGCTCGCAGCTATTCGACGATGAGACTCCCATAATCGCAGAGATATACCACGTGCTAAACCAAGCCACGAAAGGCAGGAAAGCATGAACGAAAATACCCTCACGCGCGCGCTATCTGATGACATAGAATCCCTGCGTTTTGACAGAGATCAATTGCAGATGATGCTACGCGTGGCACTCGAAGAACTCGAACGCGCCAACCCAAGCGCAGCATGTATCCCCCAGGTTATAGCAACCCTTAAATTCTGCGCCCAATAGGAGATATATATATGATTGATATAGATTATTTGGTAATTATCGGCATAGTGTCCATGTATATTATTGCTGATTTAGTAACCCGGTGGCCTATGTAGCTGGCCTATGTAAATAGTTGGGCGATTACTTTTCGCCCAGTTATTTACGCCCAGGTTATTGACAATCCTGTGCTCGCGCATTAACCTGCGGTCAATCGTGTGGAAGCGATATGAGAGCCGATTAGCCTGTCCCCTGCCGTTATTCTTTAGCGGCTTCCACCAGGGGATGGACTAATCGGCTTTTTTTTCGTCCCATACGCGCACCCCAGGCGATACTAAGGGCTTTGATTATGGCCGCGTGGGAGAAAAGTAATTGCGCTTTATTGGCAAGTCAGCGCAGGTAGCGTTATCCGGCGACTATCACGAACAGCTAAAAAGTTTGATGTCCATTAGTGGCGACTGCTAATCAGTCGGGCTGGAAGATGAACGGATGCCCCAGGGCGCATTGGTATGCAAAGGATCGCATATGGATGAAATAGGTTTGATGGTCTATACATATGGATCATCATCTCTTTCGGCTTGCCTATGTACGCGAGGGTTTGAAAATGAAGTCAGATAATCTACAAGCAGCTATCAGGGCTAGATTAAATAACCAAGCTATCGCAGACAAAAGGCATAAGCGTAAAGACCGTATCAAACAGTCAAAGCAAAGACAACAGACTTCCCCTACTCCTACGCGCAAGATAAAGGTATCAATATATAAGGCTAAACCAGCATCAATTGATTTCCTAGAAAGCTACCAATGGCGCAAGTTGAGAATGGAAGTATTGAAAAAGTATGGGGCAATATGTCAATGCTGCGGCGCATCAAGGAAAACAGGCGCAGTTATCAATGTAGACCATATCAAACCCCGTAAGTTATTCCCGCACCTAGCGTTAAACATAAACAATCTACAAGTGTTGTGCGCTGCCTGTAATCATGGCAAAGGTAATTGGGATATGACAGACTGGCGTTAAATTACTTGCAATATCGCATTACCAGTATTAATATCTTAACCGCATCATAATTTATTATTCATTATTCATAGGAGAAACACATGGATTTCTGCATAAATTGTATTCATTTCCTACCAAAACCCAAGGATGAAACGCACGAGTACGCACGTTGTACCCGTCGCGGTGATCCCGATCCCGTAAGCGGCATCATGAAATACCAGTATTGCGAAATGGAACGCAAAAGCAGCGGTACGTGCGCCGACGGCAGACACTTCCAACAAAAAATGGAGATCACAAATGAGCAATAACCAAGCAGACTTTGAACCCGCGCACCGCGCCCTGGGCATCTATAGCGGGGATGCCCGTAGGATCGTCCAAGGACGCGCTACAGACGTGTACCTGACGAAGATAGGCGAACGTGTGCCGGAAGATATAAGCGGCTTAGAACCCGTCCAATGGGGCTTGAGGCTGCAAGAGCCAATCGGCAGGGCGGTGGGTGACAGGCTCAACGTGCGCCTGAAGGAACTGGATGTAGAGGCTACCCATATCAAACACCCTTGGATGAAGAGCCACTTCGACTTCGTATCCGAGGATAACAAGACCTTATACGAGGTTAAAAACTACGGCAGCCACGCTCGTAATAGATTCGGGGACGATGGCTCCCAGGACATTCCGGTGGGGGATATGGCTCAGTTAATCCATGAGGCCGCTGTTTTTAATGTTACCTCTATCCAATTATGCGTTTTGTTTGGTGGTCAGGAGTTGTGCATATATCCCTTTGAAATAGACGATGCGCTCAAGGAATCATTAATCATTCAGGAGGCGGCGGTGTGGGCAGCGGTTCAGACTAGGCAACCTCCTACGCCAACTCACCCTGATGATATCAAGGCGCTATGGAAAAAGGACGATGGCACTACGCTGGTAGTCAACGAAACCATCTCCGCAGCTTGCGCGAAACTGAGACAGATCAAGGACAATATAAAAGAACTGGAGTCGCACGAGGAATCATTGCTTGGGGCTATTCAGCAGGTCATGGCTGACCACGCGACAATCAAGGATACCGAGGGCAAGATATTGGCTACATGGAAAACAGCCAAGGGTTCCGCGAGGTTCGATAGCAAGCGATTCAAAGAGGAAATGCCGGAAACCTATGAGAAGTTTGTTATTTCTACCGATGGTTCGCGCCGGTTCCTTGTCAAATAAGGATTGAATATGATTCCAAAAAACAAAAGTAATCACCTTGGAATACCAGAAGAAAGCCCTATTCATTCGATGTACGCGATGGCAAAGGCAATGACCGACGATATTTTTTCTGAATGTAGAAAGATTAACGATCCGGTTACGCAAATAGATATTCCTATTCACCTGGGTGATGACATGATTATCACAATCTCTCGCGGCGTTGAAACCGCTGCGCGTATTGCGATAGAAAAGGCAAAGGGTAGTTGATGAGCCACGTTGACACGGCTATTTATGTAATGGCAACCACATCGGTGATTGATTTGATTATCACAATAATGGAGAAATTTATATGACTACTGCACTTGTAAGCGTAGACCAGATTCAATTGATGGCAAACGCTGTAGCTAAAAGCGGATTGTTTGGCATGAAAACACCTGAGCAAGCAATGGCCTTGATGTTGGTAGCGCAAGCAGAGGGTTACTCACCGGCGCTGGCTGCGAGGGACTATCACATCATCCAGGGTAGGCCGGCCTTGAAAGCCGATGCAATGCTCGCCAGGTTTCAAATGGCGGGTGGCAGGGTGGAATGGGTGACGTATACGGACACGGAAGTTAAAGCTACCTTCTCTCACGCGCAGGGCGGAAGCATCACCCTTAGCTGGACGTTCGCCCAAGCTGCGCGGATTGGGTTGACCAATAAAGATAACTGGAAGAACTATCCGAGAGCGATGCTACGAGCCAGGGTGGTATCTGAGGGTATCCGCACCGTGTTTCCTGGGTGCTGTGTTGGGGTATACACGCCGGAAGAAGTAAACGACTTCTCACCTGTTGAACGGGATGTAACACCGTCACCAGTTAAACCTACCATCGAGTCTGCTGCCGCTGCTCTGGCGAATATTGCTGAAGTAGATGAAACGCCGGAACCTTGGGAATTCGCTATACCTGGCAAGGACAGCATTACTCTTGCTACCAAAGAGGAATGGATTGAATCCATGATTTCGCTGGCTATAAAACTTGGTAACAGCAAACTCTCGATCAAAGACAAGGATGAGAAGATGATTGCGCTCAAGATGGCTAATACAAAACCATTTGCTCGCATGGGCATCATGGCATCCAGCAAACTCTTCCGAGAGATATCGGAAATTATTAATCCTCCTGCTCCGGCGGTGGAGGCAGACACTAGCCCAAAGCAAAACTCACCGGACAAAACAAGCTAATCATGGACAGGCTCCAGCAAGCACCAATAACTCCGTTGGAGTCTTTAAAGGAACTAGGCGTGATGCGCCTGGCTTCTAGGGTACACGACCTTAGAAGGCTAGGAATATCAATCAAAAGCGTTACAGTTAAAGAAGGGGATAAGACCTTCAGCAAATACTACCTGGGAACACATGATGGAAAATGAATACAAGGCTAAGAAGTTAATAGAAGGTAAAGGAGTCCTCTTTACCAACCTGAATAAGATTGATGATTACTCTCCAGATATGAAGGGGGAACTTCTATATAAAGGTGAATTGATACGTATCGGCGGATGGATACGTGAAACAAAAATGGGCAGATTAATATCAATCGGTGTAGATAAAGTAAACAAAGGAGATGATTACTATGGCAACAACACCTAATATTCCAGAACCGGGCAAGGGTTGTTTATTCAGCAATGATAAAAAGGGTAACGACAAGGCTCCAGATTTCAAAGGCAACCTGATGACCAAGGAAGGCGTACTCATCAAGATTAGCGCATGGAAGAGAACCAGCGCGTACGGAGAACTCATTAGCCTCGCGCATGATACATACGTTGCTACTCAGCAATACCCCAAAGAAGTGCAGCAGGGGAACAATGATGATGTGCCTTTCTAATGGCTAATAATATATTCTTGGCTACACCTATGTATGGCGGTATGTGCTACGGGTATTACACCCAGGCACTTATCAACCTGACGAAAGTCATGGCTGGCAATACGGACATAACATTCTCTTTTATGTTCAACGAAAGCCTGATAACAAGAGCGCGTAATGCTCTTACTCATGCTTTCTTAAAGACCAATTGTTCTCATCTAATGTTCATTGATTCGGATATACGCTTTGAAGCTACCGACATTCCCCCGATGCTGGCAGCAGACAAAGACATTATCTGTGGTATCTATCCAAAGAAAGAAGTTAACTGGCATAGCGTTAAGTCTGCGTTCGATACCGGAGTAGAACTGGATAAGATGAAATATCACACGGGTTCGTTCGTCATTAACCTTGTTGGATATACCTCTCAAGTAACTGTTCCAATCAATGAGCCGGTAGAGATATGGAACGGTGGAACTGGGTTTATGCTCATCAAGCGTGAGGTATTTGAAAGTTTGGCAGACAAGGTTCCGTCCTATACAAACGATGTAATTGATCTAGCCGGAAATCTCCAAGCCTTGGATGTTATCAAAGAATACTTTGCCACCAGCATAGAAGATGGAACCAATCGCCTACTCTCCGAGGACTATCACTTCTGCAACCTCTGGCGTAAGCATGGCGGGAAGGTATGGGCTGCTCCGTGGTGCAGATTGGGGCATATCGGAACCTATGCGTTTGAAGGGCAACTCCTGCAATCGTCATGAGTGACGCATCCAGCCGAGGCCGGCGTAACCGGCAAAGGGGGCAAGAGGGTGAGCGCGAGGTAGGCGCAATACTCTCTGAAGCCCTGGGTAAGCCGGTCAAACGACTGTTGGGGCAGGAGCGCGATATGGGGGCAGATATACATACGCCCCCGTATCGGTGGGAGATAAAGCGTAGGAAACGGATAGGGCTTATCTATGATTGGCTGGAAGAGGCTCAGAACAGCCTCAGGGAACCCTCAGAACGGCCTGTGGTGGCTTTTAGGGCTGATGGCAAGGCATGGGTAGTATGCTTGCCTCTGGAGGAATTTATACGACTTATTAGGGAGGAGTTAACGTGAAATTAACGGACTGGGTAATGGGCATCTGTTTAGTGGTTTTCTTGTGCTTTATCTATGGCTATGTAGATGGCTCGATACAGATGAACAAGGCACAGAAGGAGTGCGGGAAATGAGTAGCGATAAAGCATACAGAGCGCTGCATTTAAAGTATTGCGCGCTTGAACGCGAACTCGCCGCCGCAATTGCAGAGCGGGACAAGGCGATGGTGGCGTTGAAAACAATTGAGGGCCATCATAACGAAAACGACTCTTGGCGCGATATTGCGCGTGAAGCCCTGAAGGAGTGCGGGAAATGAAATACGAAAATGCTACCGACAGCCCCAACGCCTCCTAGCGGCTTTCCCTCTGGTTCCCTTCCATGATCTACTGCGGGCGCAGAAAGACTTGTGACGCGGGTTCTTAGTGTCTTTAGTGGGCGCTTTGAGGTTGCTACCAGCAGCCCTAGCCTTGCGCCTACCCTTCTCAGTCAGGCCGGCACCTTTAGAAGCGGGTAATTTCTCCCCGCGTCCTACCGATAGATTGGGAAATTTCTTAGCCACGGCGCACCTTCCTTTTCTTGGCAGTCTTTTCTGATCTGCGGAATGATTTGGAAGTTGGATAACCTTTTTGCCCTGGCTTCTTTGCTGGCAAACCCAATTTCCTGCGCCGGTTTATGTTGTAGTACAAGCCTTTCTTAGCCATTTTTCCATATCCTTTGCCGTTAATTACTTGCTAGGAAAGTTACCACCAACCGGGTTCAAGGCTCCAGCCGGCGCTGCACTAAATGCTTCCGCACCTACCGGAACATGGTCAGAATTCCAAGGGCTTTCATTAATAGGGCCATAGCATGACGCGAGGCGAACCCCGTTAATCTTCTTCGCCTGAATCTCGCATGGAAAACTCCACATGTTGCTCATTCCCGATTCCTTGGTGGTCACAAACTTGGTAACAACCATCGGCGTAACCGCCCAGGTGGGGGCCTGTGGATAACTTGTAATGGTGGAAAACAGGCTCCAGACCTTGCCTTTGGGAGCAGCGCAGGAGCCGTTCATCAGGCTCAAATCCGCAATAGACTTACCCTTCAAAACAGGGCAAACAGCCATCCCTTCCTGAAACGTCTTGCCGCCAACCTTAATGGTCTTGCCCGTAGGCGTAGCAGATGATGCGGCGCACAATGCAAACTCACCATCACAGATAGCCAATTCCATACCGTAGGCAGAGCCGGTTAACATCATTAATGCTATTACATATCTCATCTCTTATTCTCCGAATTATTAGATTTCTCATACGTTCTCATTGCGCCCAACCCTAGCATACCCAGTAGGACTTGCATGGTAAGGGTCGTATCAATCGCGGGGAACCAGCCGGTATAGTGGAACCAGACTTGTGCGATAAACCTCGCCACAGGCTCTATAACCGCTACATAAGCCAATCCAGCACCACATACCCATCCGACAAATGGCCTCCAGCCGGCAACCCACCAGTTGGTAGATTTTGCCTCCTCAACATTGGTCTGGATTTGCAGCTTGGAAAGGTCGGTTTCCATAGCTAGACGCTGCAAATCACCTGACTCCTGCATCTTGAGAAGTTCTAATTGGGCGGCAGCCTTGGAAGCCGGATCGGGGAAGAACCGATCTATAAGCGATTTACCAATATCAAATAATCCAGATAGCAACAGCGGGTTCATGCTGGCAATCCTCCGCAAGCAATAAATACTTGTTTCAGAGAATTCATATCATTCTCATGCTGGTTATATCCAGCACCAGGCAATGATGCCCAAATGTGGGCGCAGAGTGTAACCGCATGTTCAAAGTTACCAGCCTCTATGTCCGGCAATGCTTTGCACTCTTTAATCTGTTGTATGGCTATTGCATCCTGAGAGGCAGGAGAGAAGTCTTTTAGCCCTAGACTTGTCTTATAAGCGTCGTAGTAACGCTTGAGCAATTGGTATCTGCCGGCAGCAGTAGAATATAGAGTTTTATTTATATGAACCAACTTGCGAGGATGGTCATCGTAACTATCAAAAAGAATTCCACCAACGATTACATTGTACCCATCTTTATCACCGTATTTAACGGTTCCTTCTGAATGAGCAATCATATCCAGAAAGGCTTGGAGATTATTACTTATCTGCTTTTCCATCTAATTTATCAAATATTTTATTAAGCATTTCATGGATACTTTTTATATCATCTTTGTAATCTTCTTTTGCCACATATTTATCAGGCATCTCTTGCAAACGATCTTCTATCTTGGCAATAGATTTTGTAAGTGAATTGATAGTCCAACCACCAAAGAATCCTGCTAAACCCATCAAGGCATTAATTAGTGATTGGGAATCCATTTACAGACCTTCACCTGGAGTTGCATAGACAATGCCAGTTCCAGAGGCAGCAATAGCAGATAGATACAGCGTAGCCGTGTTACTTGACTGTGCCGGCGTTGTCAAAATAATTGTCGCATTGTTGTGCAAGACAACTCCATAGCTTGGCGTTCCTGCCACCGGAATAACAACATCTCCTGTGCTGGAATTGCTCAACCTAATAAAAATTTCTCCCGCCGTTCCATTATGAACACGAACCTGATTAGAAGGGCTATCAGAAAGAATTGCTACCGTGTTTGCAGAGGTAGCTACATTTATTCTGGTAGTCTTTCCATTAACTTGAAACGCAATATTATTAGCCATGATTAATACACCTTGCGGCCAGGCTTATCCGTTCCGCTAATCTTCGTTGAATCACCATTTCCGCGAGCAGATGGATTGCCTTTTTCAAAGCAGAATACGCTACGGAACCCACCCTTGGGCATAGTTCCTGGAGTCCAATATGGATCACCACCCTGAGTATTATCTGAAGGATTCTGCGGCCTGATAGGTTTAGCCCACTTCTGAGAATAGTTAGGCAGGTCTGCACCCGGAACCTTGCTCTTCATTTCATATTCTTTAGGAGATTTCATTTTTAATTCCTTCCTTTGTCCTGACTACCAAATAAGCAAAACAAGCAAAAAAAGCACTCATCCCCAATCGTTCAACAGTAGGTGCGCTCATCGTCCAACACGCCAAAGCAAAGGACATGGTAAGACCTAATATAGTTAACATCCTGTCAGATATAACTTCCAAAGCCAAACGAACAAACTTTACCAATGTAACTGAATCCATTTTCTATCCCCTATCATTAATGAATACATAGTTTAATCGTTACTGTCACTTTCCCCAAGCAGACCGCTGCCCCATTCCTCGTCGCTGATCTTCTGCTTGATCTTCTCGACGTTTATAACCCTGTCTATAACCTTGCACTTGTCAGTCAAAGTAGCCATAGGATCGGACATAACCTCCTCCAGCAGCTTGCTAAGACTGTCCTCAAGGGCAGAATTAATACCTTTGCTCTTTTTAGCCACGAGTAGGTTTACGACCTTTTCCACGCGTCGGATACCGCATGGTAGGTATCTTGGCCTTAATTTCCTTGCGTCCTAGCGCCTTCTGAGCATCCCTGCTGCCAGCCATTTCACTCCTGGCTGCACGTTGTTCTTCAGTTTCATCTGCCATGATATTTCCTTATTAATTAGAAAATCTAGGTGATACGGAATTAATGCTGCCTTTCTGGTTTATAACGTCGCTGCTAGACTTTTTTGGAGGACTAACCAATCCCTCTATAGACCTTTCAGCGAGAGGGGCCAAATATCCAGATATTGAATTTCTAAAAAGTCTTTGCATTAATTTCATTTTTTGAACATCTGGCATAGAAGAATTTTTTATCAATTCTAGTTTAGATTGAATTTCATCCAATCGTGCATTAGACATTAAATTGGCACTTTTTAACGCAGGACGAACATTATCTCTAAAAAATTCAGGAGCAGTAACAAGACCAGTTTCAGCCCTAGATGCCATCACTTGCTGAACAGCGTCGGCAATAGCTTTTTTTCCTTCAGGACTTTTGGCAAGAATTGGAGCCACTTCATCCCATTGTTTTTTACTTCCAGATAAAAATAATTCTTTAACTCTCTGAGCAGGAAATTTATCACCAAGTATCACATTAACCCGCTTTGATGCTTCTTCTGTTATTTTTCCAGCTTCCGTTTCTGCTAATCCAGAAACATTTGCTCCTTCACGCAATACTCTTGGTTCTCTGGCCCCCAATATCTTACTTGCCTTGCCAGTTTTTCCTGCCGTAGTTTCAGCTTTTTCCATTAATTTAAGATAAGCATTAACCTTACCGTCAACCTCTGGCAATGCTTTTAACCAATCAGAATTGCTGTCAATCCATTTTTTTATTCCAGATGCGTCTTTATTTCTAAGTTCTCTAGCGGCATGATCTGAGGCAGACTGAAGAACAAGACCTCTGTCATTTCCGGTTAATTCAATCAAGTCAGCTACACCTTGCTTGGTCTTGAAAAAATCATTTGTTATTGCAGAAGCATCAGTTTTATAACGGGTAGGATCAAACCTATCCAATGCTGTAGTTTTTTGACCGGCCTTAGATTTATATTTATCTAACAACCTAGAAGCCATTTCGTAGTCTCTTTGCAATACGTCATGCGCCTCGCCAGCAAACTTTGATTGAATTTCGCTAATTTTTCCATAATATTTTTTTGCAATATCTACACCTATAGCAGAATATCCTTCTACTTCTTTTCCATACGCTGCATCACCTAACCTTCTCCTTACATCGTCAAGAGCATGAAATGCAGTTGGAAATGTTTTGTAAACAGGATTTCCATCGGAATTAACTCCTATTGCAACTTTCCTTGATGAAACGGCATCATAAATATTTTGATATGCCTGTAATACGCCTTTTTCAGTAACTGGAGCAGTTGTTTGTTGTTGCGCGGCTTGGCCTATTAAAAGTTTATCTCTTAAATCAGACAACAAAGATTTGTATTCGGGCAATTCTTTAACAAGCGTTCCCGAAGATTCTTTAACCGCAACGGCATCATCTCTTATTTTTTCTTGAGCCTTATATTTGGCAGACCTTTGTTCCACTCCAGTAGAAAACAAATCATAGATTTTATCTCTAAGTGTTTTTCCAATATCGCTAGACTCGCGCTCATTTCCTATATTTGATCGTTTAGATTCAGCTTCTGTTATAACTTTTTTTCCAGATTCTTCAATCTTAGGTATAGCACCACGCATTTTTTCTGCGCGTCTTTCTGTTTCCGTTAATTCAGCTTTACCCTGCTGCCTAATTGCTGCGGCGCGTTTTTCTGCATCAGATACTATATCTTTGGCTCCAGTAGCCATAATGTCATACATTGTTTTTTGAGAAGAATCAGAAGAAGGGCCGCCCCTTAAATCTTCTATTAGTTTTCTAATATATTCTTTTTGACTTGGAGATATTTGTTTATCATTAATATTAAGGTCAGCCATAACTGACCTAACCGCGCCCTCGGTAGAAAGACCTAATAATTTTCTAGCGCCATATTGAACTAATTTTCCCGCACTTTTAACAAATTCAGGCCCAATAACTCCGCCAGCAAATCTAGCCATTTCTGCCTTGGCGGGCGATGCTCCAGATAACTCTGCAACCTGACCTGAAGTTTCTCCAATAAATCCACCAAGAGCGCCAAGACCTGTACTGGCGGGTCGAGCAAGCCTTGCTGCGGTTCCAGCGCCCAAAAGCCAAGGTGCGGCAGGGGCGGTTAATGGAAATGCGCCAGCAGCAAGTCCAAGGCCAGTCATTATTTCGGGAGACCAAAAACCGGCAACTGCGCCCACTCCTGTTTCTTTTGCTACTTCTTTTGCCCTTGAACTTAATTTAGGTTTTTCTTCTTGTGTATCGCCGGGAGCAGGAATATAAGATTCTTTCCTGTCAACAGGCTCACCAGAAAACCTTGGAGATGTTTTTTGTTCTACAAGTTCACCATCAAAGCGAGGCATCATTATCTTCTCTTCCTGTAGATTTTTTTATCCTTCTCTTCCTGTATATTTTTTTATCATCAGGGTCTTTATATAAAGAGCCGGGGGCGATTGCATCAAAATCTTGTTTAGTTTTTGGTTCTGAAACAGGCCCACCCCTTACCAATGGCTCCTCTTCTTTACCAGGCCCATAAACTCTTGCATAGACTTCTTCTGGAGAAGCGTATTTATTTAAATCTTCAAGAAGTTTTGTCCTAGATTTTTTCTGATCTTCGCTGTATGCGGGGGCAACTTCTAATGCTGCTTTTAACTTTGCAGCAACGTCAGCAAATTTATACGCTGATGTTCCAATAGTGTCATTAGGCCCAACAGCCAAATATGTTTCCATCTTGGTCTGAGTTGTAACGTCAGGCTTATAACCACCACCAAGAACCATTGCCATTTCATAGGCCATACCAGACGCAGCCGTGTTATACATTTTTTCTTGGTCTGTGGTGAAATATTGCCCTATAGCTTTTTGAGCCTCAGATGGAATTGTTCCTTTTCCTACAACATTTCCCAATATGCCGCCACCACCAGAAATTCCTATACTTTCTATTAATTGCAAACTTCTTAAAATTTCATTGCTAGAACGAAATACGTTATTAGCATAACGCTCATTAGTCGCAGAAGTTGGCCTTCCAACTTGCTTAAGACTGGCAATGTTTGCTTTGGCAGTTAATGATTCTTTATGCCGCCTTTCTCTGGCTGCCATATCTTCACGATGCCTACGATCTTTTGCATCTTCTATTGCTTTTTTAGAAGCAATATCTTGTTCATGCTTTAGCTTGGCTTCATCTGTTTTGCGAGCAGACTCCAGCAGCTTCATAGCGCCATCGTAATTGCCTTTGTATAGCATCGCACCTAGAACGCTCTCGGTTCCAGCCTTGTATCGTGCGGTTTCTATCAATGCAATTGCGTCTTTACGCTTGGTAGGCCACAGTCTCATAGCCCTGTCCAAGTCGCTTTGTATGTCTTTTCGGATATTGCTTATACGAGCAGATTCTTTTTCAAAATTCTTAGATTCACGCTCATAAAGGTCTTTACGCCCTTCTTTCCAACCTTTAAGCATACCTGTCATGGATGCTACGGCAATCTTGGCAGAAGATTTGCCACCAGCGCCGATCAGAAGCCCCATAGTCATAATGGAACTGGCTAGTTGGGCATAAGTTCCCAAATCCTCTTGGCTAGGAGTGAAGGTAGGCAAGGCGTATTTATCCCGCTTTGCAATACCTTGTTCCATTTCTTTTTGCTGCAATATTGTTTGACGCTGGCTTTCTTCTGCGCCGTCTTGCTTTACGCCAACTTCTCTATCAGATTTTGCACGCTCAAGATTAACGCCGGCTTGTATCTGTTGCGGCAATAGTTCTGCCATAGCACTTTGATATTTGGGCGCACGTTCTTTGAGTGGCAATGCCTGAATAGGGTCTATAACATCCCTAGTCATTTTCTGGAATTGTTCGGTAGGTTCAAGAGCCGCTTCAGCCATGACTAACCCCTGGGAACATTAGGTTGACCACCAAGAAACGCCCCTGCTGCGCTAGTAAATCCACCCATCATTGATGCCATTTCTTTGTCCTGCGTCAAACCTAACCGTATAGCATTGGCAGCATAACTATCGCCAATTTGGGCTATTTTCAATCCATAATTATATTGGGTATCTAACAGTTGCTGCTTAAATCCAGCCAATTGAGTTGCCGCCTGAGCCGCCCCAACACCACCGCGCTTCTCTACGCCTTGGGCTAATTGCGCCCTAGCTGCCTGAACCTGTTGCTGGCCGGCAGGAGTCAATTCGCCCCGCAATGCCGCTGCTTGCAGTTCTTGACCTTTTTGCTGATACGGAGCGCCTATTGCCGCCATCTCGCCCTTGGCCGCTTGCGCCTGTTTAGCAGCCTTACGACCAGCATAAGCCCCCGCAAGCCCTGTGCCGAGTCCTAGAGCGCCTTTTAAGAGCATATCCTTGGTCTTGTCAGACATTCCTTCTGCTGGCTTTTCTGGAACTGGGGATGTTGTTTGCAATCCAGCCGTAGGACTATAGTCAGGAAATGCGGGGCCATTAGGTGAACCCTCAAATCCAACTTCTCTTCCAGCCCCTTGACCATAAGCATATAAACTTTCTGGCCCTGTCATACCCTGTGCTTGAGGATCAGCAGGAACACCACCTTGATCTGGAGCCTGTGCAAAATCAGCAACATCGGCAACAGGTTGAGCAGCAGATTCAGGAGGAGCAGGGGCTACTTCTTCCGGTGTAGAATCATAAAATCCAGCGCCATCATCCTCAAACTCAGGCAATCCAGTATCAGGATTAATGGTTCCAGACCCCCCATCTCTCTTGAGTCTACGGGCTTCGTTAGGGGTGATATGGGCTAGGATAGTATCCTTACCTCTACCCTTTTTCTGTAGCAATTGAGCCAATGCCGGCAACGTCATGTCTGCCATCATGTCGGTTCTAAGAAGTCTTGCTATCTGTTTAGCCATTAATCACCCATTTCGTCTTTGGTTCTAAGGGATTCAATATTCCATACAGGACGGTTAGATTTGCCTTTCCTGCCAAACAGAGGATCTCCAACATCGCCAGTTCGCAATGCTTGTGCAAGCGCCTGTGAACCTGCTGGAGCCTGACCGCCAGTAGACGCAGGAGCAGCGGCAGGAGCGCGGGTAGCAGGAGTTTCTGCACCACTGGCACCAATCCCACTCAACATAATTGTGTCTTTTTTCTTGGCGGCAGGAGCAGCTTTAGAAGAAGGTTCATCAGATGTTATTCCAGTTAAGTCCATTATCTGAGAATCTCTCTGGCTCGTAATAGGTTCAGGAGACTCATCAAGAATTCGACTATCTGAAGTCACCACTTCTTCTAGTCTTGGAGCAAAAGGAAGATTAGATGTATCCGCAGAAGATATTGCTGAGTCATCCGGCAATGCGGTTACTTGCTGAGATGATATAGGTGTGCTAGATTGTTCATATGGCGTAACAACAACATCTGCACCAGATGTTGGTTCTGCATTTATTTTTTCTGCTTCAGCTTGAATTAGAGGGGCAGCCTTGTCTTTGTCCTCTTGCAATATAAATCCAGACAATGCGCCAGTTAACGCTTGTTCCTGAGTTTGACCAGCAGCAAGAGCCTTTGCATATTCTCCAGCAGCCCTGGCTATAGCATTTGAATCTGTGGCTAATTGAGTCTCAGAAGAAACAACGCCACCTACAGCGCCGGCAAGCAATGCTTGACCAATGTCACCGCCAGTAGCAGCAGCTTTTGTAGCCGCTGATACAGAATTGGCTAATGCCGCCCTAACCGTAGGATCAGTTATTTCTTCCAATCCTTTTACAAATCCACTTAGTTCACTTGCGGCTAGACTACCTATCGCGCTTTTAAGAACATCCTCAACGCTACCACCTCTAGCTATTGTTACGGAAGCGGCTATTGCCATTTGTTGCGGAAGAGATAATCCGCTTGTAATAATAGCTAAACCAATTTGAGCCAATGGACTACTCAAAATATCTAGTCCTAAATCGGCAAAACCTCCAAACATTCCGCCAGTTCCCTTGTGCTCTGCGGGCAAACTAGCCGCATAAGCAGAAACTGGCAATGATTCTACGGTTGTATATTGGTTTGCATAATTTTTCCCAAATTTTGAATTAAAAGTATCCAATACACCTTTGTATATATCTACGATGCCCTGACCGGCCCTTCTAGCATCTACATCATAAGTCCACGGCCTATCCATCTCCCCTGTTGCAGAATCTCCAGTAACATATCCAACAGAAAGCGCCCAATTTAAAACATCCGTCATTGACGGAGGCTTATTAGGATCATTTAACAATTCATATGGATTTGGTGAGGCCATTATTTATAATCCCAAAGATGCTGCAATTTGTTCATGGATATACAGATGCGAAGCAATCCAATCATAGAATTCATCTTCGCTATTAAAATCTACGTCCAGAAGATTGAACGGATTATTGAGGCTTAACAGGTTTGCAAAGTATTGATGCTCGACTTGATGAACCTGTAGCCAATCATCTAGGTTGTCAGGATTAGCGTCCATCAAGGGATATATAGGAACAGATATACCCTGATCCATAAATGTTTCTTGGAACAACTTATGTTGCAATCCATTCTCAAATAGGAACCCGCTTAGAGATTCTACATCTCCAAACTTTACCGCTGAGAGTTGAGCCATGTCCATAATTAGACCGCGTAATACGGAACCTTAACTACCGTTCCATTCAGCTTAACTTGAATGTATCCGGCAGGAACTAATGGCAAACTAGAAGTAGCAAATGTAGCATTGGCTGTAGTAGTAGATGTTAAATTAGCCGCTTGGACATTTATTGTCCCGCTAGGAATGGTCACATTGGTAAGGGTAAGATTTCCAACTGAAGTAGTTGTTCCACCCAACGTCAATGTTGTATTGCCAAGGGTAATATTGCTACCAGTTACTTGACCGGCAGGAAGGCTAATTGCTACGTTTGAAGCAGCAGTTGCCCTGCCTTGTGCGTCAATAGTAATTTGAGATACTGAATTGGCATTGCCATATACGCCGGCAGTAACGGCGGTATTCGCAAGGCTTATAGTTCCATTTGAAGTTATTGGGCCACCAGACAATCCTGTTCCGGTTGCAACATTCGTTACCGTTCCAGAACCGCCGGCAGAAATAACTACATTAGCGGCACTGGTTATGCGTCCTTGAGCATCAACTGTAATTTGGGAAACAATTGTTGCATTGCCATAACTTCCAGCCGTTACTGCTGTGTTTGCTAAACTTATAGTTCCGGTAGACGTAATAGGGCCACCGGTAAGTCCAGTTCCGGTAGCTACGTTAGTTACCGTTCCGCTACCATTCCCGCTACTTCCTCCGGCAACTTTAAGCATGATTACAATCCATCGCCTGGAGTGATGTATATGACTGCACTACCGCTTGAAGTAATTCCAGTGAAATAGGCATTAGGAACAAATGTCAGTATTTCATCCGTATTAGAAAGCAACGGAAATGCAGGGCCAGTAGTAGTGATCACGGCAGCAGCCGTATTAGCCAATGCAGCAGTAGTTCCATACCCCAAGAATACGGTAACAGTTCCAGTATTAATTACCCGATACTGATTGCCGCCAAGAGTGCTAGATGCCACAAGGACAGCAGTAGGGGCAGAAGTATTTGCTGTAAAAGTTACAGTATTGCCGGTTGCTGTAAACGCATTAATTCCCATGTTAAAGTCCTAACGCTTTTTTAAGCGCGGCAAGATCAGCAGGGCTTGCAAGAATTTGCTCTATAAGAGTAGGAACAGGAGGAAATATAATTGCCTCTGCTGGCGGCGTCGTATCTATAAACGCGCCATCCTCATACAGCCATCCGGGGCTTACCCGGTCTGCTTGAACAGCGGTATATCCGTAGTCAAAACCCGGAGGGGGAGTGGTAGGTTGAGCTTCATACTCGATGATGTTTTCAACCAATCCGTTTTTAATAATCGCGTAAGTTTTCATACATAAGACTCCGTAACAATAACAATTCCTGCCGCGCCAGCGCCGCCAGCATAAGTTCCGGCTGTTCCGCCCGCGCCACCTGCGCCTACGGCGTAAGAGTACGTCGCAGCCGGAGATGCGATTAACTTTCTTACATACCCACCCGCCCCGCCGCCTGTTCCGTTTGCAGTGCCAGAATCTCCACCGCCACCAGCACCACCAGCGCCAGAATTTGTAGCGCCCGCAGATCCAATTGCCGCCGCCCGACCTTGACCGCCACCACCAAAAACACCATTGCCACCCGGCCCGCCCTGCAAATATAGGTTTGGCACGCCATTATTAAATCCCATTGGCTGGCCTCCACCGCCGGGAATATTTACATCTCCACCAGAAGCCGCGCCGCCTACGCCGGGAGTGCCAGAGGCAGGAGCGCCGCCAGCGCCACCGCTGCCCGTAAGTGTACTAAACGTCGTATTACCACCAGTTGCGCCAGCATTGGTTTGTTGTGCACCACCTCCCCCGCCCGCGCCTATTAACTCTATTTGTATAGCCTTACACCCCGTAGGTGTCGTATAGGTGCCAGAGCCAGAAGTAAAAACTTGAACAGTATGAGCAATTGATGTAAGACCAGTTCCACCATTAGCAACTGGCAATGTTCCAGTAACAGTAGATACATTTGTTGAAATATTACTTGTTCCACTGGAAATCGTTACATTAGTAAGCGTCAAATTGGAAATAGTAGAATAAGTATTTCCCAACACAACAGCAGTATTGCCAAGAGTAATTGCTGTGGCAAAGTTTGTATCTAGTTGAGACAGCGGTATAGCAGCAGTTACACTACCAAAAATGTTTGGAACGGCCATATTAGAACCTCGCTCTTAATTCATGCTCAAATTGAAATCCGTGAATAACAATACCAGGAATGGTTGCAGTAACCGTTTGACCTAAGTATTTACCCCATTGCTCTGCATCAGTTTTATATAAGTTATATCCACCATTAGTCCATCCAATGGTGGCTGATGAATTATTAATCCAAGTTATGATATTCCCCGCATAGTTAGTCCAATTAGCCAGAGAAGTAAGGACATATGCAGGACTGCTTCCAACCTCGCTATCAACAGTTACATTCAATGATCCGGCAGTATTTAATGTTGCCTCTATACCAATCTTTAATGCTTGCTTATCCCTTATAGGATCAGCCATAGGCATTAATGCTGTTGAAACAGTGCTGCTCACACTTGCGTTACCGCCGCCATACAGCTTATACAATGCCTTTGAATCTACGCCATAAATGTTAATAATGCCCTGAAACGGAGTAGAAGTAATGTATTGGAGAGTATCGCCTTGGCTGGTAAAGAACCATTTTTTCTCAAAGAATACCGCCTGAACATATCTGGATGAGCCGTTATAACTTTGTCTAAAATTAAATGCGGCACATAGAATGTTATTTAGAAGGACTTGACCGGAGGTAATCGGGTAGGCGAAGTCGATATACGGAAATACGCCATCCAGAGGATCGGATAGTTTGCTGGTTGTTGAGCCGACAAGAGCATAGATTCCATAGTCGTTTATAAACAATACAGAACGAAAATAAGGAAATATACCCTGTGGCCTTTTGCTACCAACGGAGGCAGACACGTTGGTATTGGTAAATAATGAATTACCAGTTGTATCAACCCTTACATCTGAGAATACGTTGATACTGTCATCACCAAAGATATACAAGAAATTGTTGGCAGATATGATCTGCTGGATGTTGCCATGCAATGTAGCGTCTGTCAGTGTTATAGTTCCTGCCGACACGCTAGTAAAATCATTGTATGAACTAGCGGCGCTATAGGCCACAGTACGCCCATAAGATACCCATACTCGTCCAGAAAACGAGGATATACCTGAGTTATTTGCGCTATTTATAATCCCTGTAGCAGTAGCGTTTGAACCCCCGCCACCCGTAATAGTTACCGTCAAATTGGCGCTATTCGTATAACCGGAGCCTGGATTGGTCATTATTATTGTATTGACCTGATTTCCAGAAACAATAGCCGCACCAGTTGCTCCGCTGCCTCCTCCACCAGATATTGTTATTATTGTATTAGAGGCATTGGTATAACCTGAGCCGGGGTTAGTAATCAGGCAAGATACTGTTCCAGTTGCAAAGGTAATCAGACCTCCTACCAAGTTTGCATTAGCGCCACCGCCACCAGATACGGTTACAGTTGGCGCTGAGTTATATCCAGTTCCGGCTTCAGTAATAGTTATTGAATTTATTGCGCCACCGGATACCGTAACCTCAGCTTGTGCCTGAACTCCATTTGCATCGTTAGGCGCACTTATCACAACGGTTGGAGCAGACGTATATCCTGTCCCAACATTTACTGCACCTATCGGCCCTACAGCGCCAACAAATACTGTGCTGTTTCCATTCCAAGTAAAGTAGCCCTTGGACGGATCAGCAATTAAAAGACGTTCATCTTTCCATTGACTTGTTTGTACGCCAGAATTTGAGAATGTTCCGGTAATGGCAACATTGCCTTGTGTAGAACTTGTCAGGTTAAAAAATTCTGCTCGACCATTATCTTCAAACGCAATGACATAATCAGAATTGTTTATATTTGCGTTAGTCAAATAAACTACGGTATTGGCAAAAGTAACGGCAGCATTTCCAGAATCAAGAACAGCGCCCCTGGAAGGCGTTATCTTCAAATTGCCAGAACCTACTGGCTGAGCGTTCTCAAGCCAAGCAAATTCATCTTCACCAATAGAAGTCCTATTGGCTTTTGTATTAACGCCCTTGAACTGCTTGATAACCTGATATGATTTTTTTTGCTCTGCTGCGGCCATATCAGTATTGAGAACTATATGGTGTAGGGAGCCTTCTGGTATATGTAGTAGCCAATACCGATTGGGCTTGCCTTACATATTCTTGCTTAAATATCTCGGATTCACCATAAGACTGTTCTTTAAACTTGGCCTTATAGCAAGCGTAAAAAGCTACCGGAGAAGTCCACGGTTCAGGTATTTCATCTATATCTGTACTTGTAACCAGCGGGGTAGGCATAATAACCGTATCAAGTTCCATTACGTAAACTTGATCTGGATATGGCCCAAGGTAGAAGCTAGTAGGCCCATACATGGAAAATGCTACAGGTCTGCCGCTATAGTTTTGCCAGTAACGTAATTGCGCGTTGAAATCAGACCAAGCTAAATATCTAAGAGGAATCCTGCTATTTCCCCAAATAATATTGATATTCAGAATGTCCATCGTATACGCAGCATTGGGCAGCGCACTAAATTGATAGACTTCTTGGTTTGTTACCGTAGCGGAAGTTTGATACGTGCGGAGACAGCCAGTATCACGCACCAACCTCTGTCGAGCGTTATTGATGTAATCCGTTAATTCGCCATCAGTATAGAAGTTTGCATTTGCATCATGCAGAAGCCTTCTACATTCTGTGATGTAACCGCCGAGAGTTTGTGACATTTATATCCCATGTTAATTGATAGATAAAACTTTCCCCTCGCCTTTTTTTGAAGGCAAGGGTACTCGCTCTACCATCGGGGATAGAAGATGGTTCTTTTTTGGCTGATCTTGGCTTATCTCAAACTTCTCCAGAATTTTAAGTCCTTCTGGTATGTCGTTAGTAGTTTTGATAAATCCAAGACTTGCCATGTATGATTCTTTGTTACTCACTCCATACCCAAATATGTGACGAGCGCAATCTTCAGAAACACAAACAGTTTCATTAGACGGAAATTTCAACTCTTTAAACTCGTACTGAGTTATCAGAGTTTTATCCGTTTTGTTCGTCACATATAATTCAGGCATTAAAGTGCTACCACATCGCCAAATACAGTTATATCGCAAGTGCCATTTGTAACAGCAGTCGTAACCTTCACGAACAATGCTGGAGCAGAATACACAGTAGTTGCTGCACCTGAAGCAAGCGTCATATCTTGAAATGTAATATTGCTTGTTACATTAGACAAAACCACGTTACCAGTTACCGCATTAGCAACATTACCATCCGAGGATGTAATAATAATTACGTTTGCGGTATTGATAGTCGCATTTGCGTTAGCAACAGTTATTTGGCGAATGATGTATTGAGTGCCACCCAAAATTGGAATGGTAGCAATTGCATTACCCGTAGCATTAACTGATACGCCAACAGCCTCGCCAAGGGCATACCGACTAAACTTATCAGGGTAATTTGCTCCTACATGATTCGCAATCATACGGGTTCCTTATACGTTAAACGTACCAGTAGCCGATTGACCACCATTAACGGTCAACAAGGTAACTGTAGTATTCGTACTGGCAACCGCAAATACGTTAACACCGTCAGAGATTACAACCCCACCGGTATTGTTGGCTACCAGAGTAGAAGTGCTAGTTCCATTATTTGCAGTTACAGTTACGTTTGCTGTCGGATACATAAGGTACACGCCGGCAGGAATTACGGTTCCTGGAGTCGTAACGGCAGCAAGAGTAGAAGTCTGCAAATAAGCAGAAGCAGTATTAGTTACCGCACCAGAAATAACAATTTTATTAAGGGCAAGAGCCATGACTATTTCTCCTTAGATAGAAAGTGAGTTATAGCCGGTCACGACGGTCATGGACTTCGGCTTGGTGTTTACCAGTTCGGCAATCATCAAAACCGCGCCTACATAACCAATCTGCCAGTTCGGGAGGGTAGATTCAAATCCCGTAAACACAAACGAACCCTGGTCGTGAATATACAGCGACAGGTAGTTAGTATTCAGAAGATACAGAGTTCCTTCGGGGCAGTACGGATCGGGGTAAATCGGAACACCAGCAACCATCAGAGCGCGGAAGGCTGCTTGAGGGCCATTGCCATCTGCATCAAATCCCGAACCAGGAGTGATTACATATTGCTCTTGACCAACATAATCTTGCGCCAACAGCGTCCAAGTGCCAAATCCGCAAACGCCGAATGACGGAACTTCTGCGCCATTCTTAACCGTTCCGCTGATGTATTGCAGGACGTTTTGCCGAGTCGGATTAACCGAGCCAGCAGCGTAGGCTTTTGATTGCCACCAAGAGTAAGTAGTACGGCTTATATTGCCATACGTTCCAGACGATGAAACCGCAGCCGGCAGACCAATAAACTGTTGTGTATTACTCGTATTGGTATACAGGGCGGTAGCCATTGCGTCCATCATTACGTTGGTCGCATCGTTCATCCGCGCTTCAATCAGCGGGATAATCGCATGATCCTGCTGAACTGCGCCTTCCATTCCAAGGAACGGAACAGGAGCAATCATCAGTTTCAGGTTAAATTCCGCATTGAACGCACCCTGCTGAACGGCGGGCTGAGCGAACGAGCCGCTGTAATCCGACCATTGAGCATTGACGAACTGCGAACCCTGAACGGGTACAGTTACCGAGGAAACACCGCCAGAGGCTTGCTGACTGTTAGCAATCAGTGCCGCCATCAAAGGTGTCGAATTGTAAAGTTGAACAACCAGCTTCGGGATAAACGCACGCCGCGTGACGTAAGTTAACTCGTTGTATTGAGTACTACCGGTTGCTGGAAGAATACCGCCGCCTATAGGCATGGTCTATCTCCGTATTAAAAAATATCCCCTAGTACTAATTAACCAAATGGTCGCGGGTTTTTCCGCAATTCATTAAGTGCTTTTGCTGCCTCATCCCTAGCGCCCATAACCGGATTCTTCCAATATTTCGACAAGTCAAACTTGTTAATAACATTGGGGTTATAGCCACTCGGAGTCGGCACAGCAGACTGCTTCATCCATTGCCAGTATTCTGCTGCTGATTCATGGTTTGTAATGCCTTTTTCAAGCATGACTTTTTCCACTTCTTCAATATCTTCTTCTTTGTCTACCAAGCCTTTTTTCATTAGCTTGGTGCGTCTGCGGCCAAGTTCTTCAACCGCTTCTTTTTCCCGCAGACGATTTTCCAACTGCTGAACCCGCTGTTCCGATTTGTTGTATGAGGCTTGCGTAGAATCCTCGATCTCCAACTCAGGAATAGGCATATCCGGCCTACTGCGCTTAGTCAGTCGCAGGAAGTCTTTACGGGTAGCCGGGTTCTCAGACAATTGACGAGCCAGCAATGCCAACTCATCTCGCGCTTCCATGCTCAAATCTTCTAGGCTCATAACTATCCCCTTTTACCTTAGATGACTTTTTTAGCAGTCAAAGTTTTCTCAAGTGCCATTTGGCTCTTGCTGAGTTTGCCAGCAGAATTGAGTCCACCAAATTGAGAGAAACGCGGAGTGTTATAGATTTGCCCATTTTGCTGATTATTATCAGTCGGGCGGCGGGGGGCTGCTGCGCCTTTCGGCTTAAACAAGTCCATGATTATTCCTTACATTGGGGGTTGAGGAGGCATACCTGGGGGCATACCGCCAGGAGGAGGAGGCATACCGCCGCCGCCCGGTGGTGGAGTCATACCAGGAATAGCCGGTGCTGCTGCCATTGCTTTACCTTCAGGCGTTGCACCACCCGCTTGAGGCAAGTTTTGAAGCATCTGCATGATTTCTGCGTTTTGCAATTCCTTGGTCTTTTCTTTGCGCCCACCAAGGATGCTAGACATTTGACGAAGGACTGAAAGCGCTTTTTGACCTTCTGGAGATTCGCTACCCAATGCCGGCAATGCTTGCTCAATCAAATCCATTGCCATTGAAATATTAATCTTTGCCGCTTCTACGTTACCCATCTTTGCTTCGGGAGTAGACATTGGAGCGCCCATCGGAGGAGCCTCGCCAGTAGAAGGCACACCCATCTCAGGGGATTGCATATCCGGTGACTTAGTAGCGCCAGGGCCGCCAGCCTTACCGCGCTGGTTCTTTATCATGTCCATTAATTCGTTAGAAGGTACGCTCATAATTTATTTCCTAATTATTCGCAGTATTAGTAAATACTTACTTACTTGTCAAGTTATAAATGTTACGGGGGGTATTTTTTAAGGTACCGCCCCCTTACGCGGCACTAATCCTTACGGATTACTTGCGGCCTTTACGACCTTTGCGAGCTTTGCGAGCCATGATGTTTCCTTTCAGCAAGCGGCCAGTTATAAAAGGGAAACCAGCCATACCCTAGTTCTCTTTCGAGAAACTATTACCGACGCGTTTTACGACCGCGCTTATTTGTTTTGTACATATCAATCTCCTTGTCAATATCCCCTAGATGCTCGTTTATCCGGCCTTGCAGCTGGCTTAGCCATGCTTTTAATACCCTGAACCCTGTATTCCAACTTAGGTTGACCTTTATCTAGGCTCTGAGTAGCAACGCGGGGCTGATCTGCTTTAGGTTGAACTGGTATTGGCATTACTCGCCTCCAACCGCTTTTAGTTCTGGTTTCCCGCCCTTGGGAGGTGGAAGAGGGCTATTAGCCGCCTTTTTCTCCATCCGTTTGAGCCTATCCTTCAATTCCTGCTTCATTGGTGGCTCCAGCAGGTCTAGCAAGGATTCCTTGTCGATAGCCTGTGCCTTGAACAGATTGAACGCCAATGCTCTCAAATCTTCGGTAAAGATAGGACTATTGGAGTGAGCATCCACTTTCACCACAAAGTCCTTGGTGAACTGTTCTGATATGAACACGCTGTTATCGGTGTCTTTAAAATGAGTGTTGTCGTAGGCTTGCATTAGCTTGAGATAGAGTGTTGCTATCTTCTCAAGCGAATCTTCTACAATTAATGCCCGTTTCTTGGCTCGGCTAGAACCCAATCTGGCAAGCTGGCTGGCATGGCCGGCTGAACGAACACCCGATTCACCTTTGCCTTGCAGCACGTTACCAATCCCCGATGCTTCCTCAAACATCCGGTCTATCTCACGGATGGTTTCGTATAAATCATTAGGCATTTGCGGGGCGAGGCGCTCTGCCTTGGCATTAGGCATATCGCTCGACAGAAGGCCACCGGCACGATTAAGTGCAAAGTTCTTTTCATCCAAGATGCCGCTAAAGCCGGTAAGGGCAGTAGGCGGGTTTACTTGCTTGGTCAACAAGTCTTGAATCTCGTCCATCCGCTTATTCCGCATACCTTGGAGGAATATCAGGCGTGAAACCTCTGATTGCCCCCAATAGTAGTCGTATAGCGGGCTAGGACAGACTTGAACGAAAGGTATCTCACCTTTCAGGAATACGGATTCACCCGCCCGGTCATAGATGATTATGTCTGGATCGGCAGTAGTTACAACCTGATAATCATCAGTTTCATCATTCCAAAGCCACAGTTCCCGCATCTCTACGGTATCTTCCGAAACCCTCGCCTTGTAGCGATTCATTCCATACAGGTCTAGGTTGACGTTGCCGTAAATGCCACCAGGATCGGCATTGTCTACTTGAGACATTAGAATTCTGTTCACGCCTTCAGGAACATCGCTCTGAGGCGCGTGGTAGGAGGCGGTAAGGCGTTTCATTATTGCATCGCGTTTAGGATGCGAATAAAGCCTAGCCATCAAATCCGAGCGCGTGATGTAGTAGGTATGAACCAGCGCCTCTTGACGATCCGTGTATGGAACATCCTCGCGCAGCACACCAATTGCAGACGGTTCCACTAGATACGGATGGATGCCGTTATTGTAAATGAGTTTGATAAATGTGCTGTTGTAGGCAAGTGACCAAGTAAGCGCGGTGCTGAATACTTGGTCTGCATTACTGTTCAGCCATTCATCATTGAGTGCCTGAGTAAGAACCGGAATCTTACGATGTTCGTTCTCATGGACTGACGCGCCTATGTTGATACTGAAGCGCGTAGTTTCTGCCGAATATAGAAATGAAGTTAACTGGTCTATATGCGGGAATATTTTGTTGAAGAGTGCGGGGTTTTCTTCCGGCCCACTTCCAAACAAATACCAAGAGCGCAAGCTAGTGTAATCACCTTTGCGCTCGTCTTTCGACACATTACATTTCTGTATCAGGTCGAGATAAAATGTTTCTCGTTCCGCATGGTCGCTAGGTATACGCATTATTTCTTTATAGCCAAGTTCTCATGGTCGGGAATATAGGACGCAGATCGTGGCCCTGTCAAGTTCCCATTTTGTTTTGGGTTAAATCCAACCTGCTCATCCCTGACCGGAGCAAACGCCCTGCCACCCATAATATTGCCCATACTTAGCTTTTTGCCCCCCCCATCGCCCCAAATAACCGAGTCACCTGGGCGCTGCTCACGCGGCTGATCGACCTGCGGAGCGCCAGCAGGATTGTTCTTGGCAAGGTAGTTCGACTGAGATTCGCCCTCTTTGGTGGACTTAATATCAGTCATTTTGTAATCCAATGCTAATTGCTTAAGCCTCTTATCATTCCGCTTGGTCTTGCCGCTAACAAATCCAGGAGCCTTGAGGAATACCATCATCACACCCTCTACGCACCCCTCAGGACATGAAGCCTCGGTTCCTTCAAAGTAGCCATGCTCTGGACATTTATAATCATTTAATATGTTAGCCATTTATCTTCCCCGTTAGTTGTTCATTAATATCATAATCAGAGTAATCACCCTTATTACGAATTCCTGTCTTAATCTTTACGCCGCCATTAACAAACTCTATTGCCATACTTCTTGCCATCTTGGGTTTTGCTTCTTTTCTGTATTGGACGAATTTAGTTTTATCTCGGTTCTGCATTACAGCTACTTCGCCGTTCTTCCAGTTGGTATATGCCATGCTTACCCTGCGCTGAGTTTTCTCAGTCATGCGCTCTTCTTTGCTGACGAACACAACCAGTATTGTTTGCTTGGACAGGCCGCAGAGTTCGGCAAACAGGCGAATAGATATTCCTCTGTTCTCGTCCTTAAGAAAATTATCCATGATGCGATAAAGTTCTTGCCTACCTATTACGGGTTGCATTTGTTCCACGGAAAACAATCTGGATATTTTTCTTGCATGATTTTATTTCCATGCTCCAAGAATTCTTTTGATACAGAGTTTGGATTGCCACCCAATCTAAAACAATTGGTATGCAATCCTGTGCCGGCAAACTTTGGATTATTTTGTTTCAATATTTTATAAGCCAGCCGATCCGCGCCAAACTCCATGTAGTTGTAGGCATTGGCCGCATTGCACATTGCCTCTGTCTTTGCCGCTATTGATCCTGTTTCCGCAAATCCATCGGCTCCGTTCCAAACTGGATGCTCTCCAAGAGATTCGCAATTGTCATCAAACAGGAAATTCTTATGCTTATCGTATATTGAGCGTAGCGAGTAAACCCAATCCAGGTCTTTCTCGACCATCAGGGAAACCATGCTTTCAACGTGATTAGGTTTAAACCAATCATCGTCTGCGGTCATAATAATAATATCCTCAGTCACCAGACTAGGAACAGCAGCAAACAACTTCTGTCCACCTGAACCGCCATTAGGCGTTTTCACTGATACGCGTCTAGGCCAGTAGGCAACATCTCTTGTTGCGCTGCAATACTTCTTGGTCATTTGGAAGTATTCATCGTAACCAACGATACCGTCTGTAATAAGGTAATGATGAACGGGGTATGTTTGCTCATCTATTGCCTTGCAGCAATCAATCAACTCTAGTCTGTTTGCCGTTATTGTTACTACCGCAACTGATGGTTTATGTTCCATATACGCCTATCTTTTTAAGGTAATTGCCCACGTTCTTGTTCATAGCCTCGCCCACAGGTTCGTTGTGGGCATCTTTTTTCCTGGATATATCCCGCGTTATCTTCATCTGGATAAGTCTAGGTTGCACTTGCTCGGCATAGGCAGCACAAGCTAGGGCGCTGGCAATGACACGATCATCCTTATTCCTGCCGGAAGCCTGGATACTTCCCCCGTCACGGACAATGGTTTTCATCTCATCCAGAGTATCAAGAGAATAGATAGCCAGCATCCCGCGTTCAAAGTAGTCCTTCATGTAGGCCAGCATCCTTTCTTTGGATGCGGTGGTAGTCAGCCAGCCTATAGAGTTGGTTGGCCCACCCAAGGAGTCTTGTCTACGCCAGAGGTAGTTGGTCATATGCCCTAGAACGTCCATCAGGTTATGTCCAAACTTGGTTCCCATATTGGCTGCTTGTCGCTTAAGGTTCCGCAGTTCATTAATTACGGCTTGACCGGGGCCGTTGACCTCAAGATTAAGGGTTGAATTCTTGTATGCCCCAGCTATATGGGCAATAACCCAGGCAAATTGATAGGTATTCATCTCGCTGGTAGCAAACTCGCATACCTGCTCCATACCGTCTGCATAGCAACGGAATACCTGAATACAGAACCTATCTGCCCAATCCGAAGAGCCATAGGCCGGATCAGCCCCGATAACGTAGTAGGCGGTATCTACTGGCTCTTCCCATACCTTCAAAGTAGCAAGGCGCTCGGTAGACTTGAGGCAATCGGTATCATGGAAGTTAACTCCCATTGAATAGCGATAGTATTCAGCGTCTATCTTCTTGGCTATCTTGTAGGCATCGGTGCAACGGGAGGTAGAGAAGAAGCTGCTGCCAGAGAGAATGAAAGCGTAGTCCTCGGTAGGCGGGAACTCCTGATACATGAGAGATTCATCCTTGATGCCCTCCATCATCTTCCAGCGCCACCAAGCCATCTGCCGGCTATTAATCTCTATGTCGTAGAGTTTTTTAATATCCCGCGTCCATACCTTTTCCTCACCCGTTAGCTTGCCATCCCAATAGACCTTATAGATTTGGTTGTCGGCGGGGATTGAATAGAGTTCATTGCGCCACCAGCCACAGAAGATTGCGTGTTGAGTCCTAGCGCGTTTAGCGGTGACATACATATCGTGAAACATATTGAACCCACGAGCAGTAGATTCAAATATATACAATCTCTTGGGATTGGTTTCAGCCAAAGATGCCAGCAGGGAAGCCAGTCCTTCCTCATCGCCCCATGACGAGGTTTCAGTTCCATGCAGGAAGGTAATACCCTTACCCCTGCCTAGCGTTCCCTTGGCGCGTAATCCTGCAACCTGATAAAAGATACGGCTTCTATTCTTCAGGGCAAGAGAGTTACGGTTGTGGGAGAGGATAGGTATCTTAAATTCCTTGGGCAGCCCATCCATGTAGGCCGAGAGAGTCCCACGGAACATATCCCTATTCTCCTCAGTATCCGTTACCAAGGTTCCATTCAGCCCTGCATTGACGTAGTGCCAGTAAAGATCGAGCGCCAGGGAGATAGTCGTTACCCCCAACTGCCGGCCTTTAAGAATAACGAAGAAATGCTTTTCCTCTGACAATCCCTTTTCAATCTCATTCATTACATACGTCTGCGTTCCCAACAGACGGTCAAGGTTCTGTAATCCGTGTTCCTTGGTTTCAATCTTTAACTGGGAGCAGAAGGCATAGAATTGCTTGAGGTTTAATTTCATTAATCAAGTTCCACGTGAAACATCATCATTCCAATGTCTGTTTCAAAGCCAGTCTATAAGCCTCACGATAAGGGCTAGACCGGTCAGAAGCCTCTATCTTCCACAATTCCCTCAACTGGGATAGATAGACAGGGTTGTAAGACATGCTCTTCCAATACAACAGCAACTCCTTAGTCACAAAGCTGTTGCCCATCACACCCTCATTCAACATCCTCCCTTTCATCTGCACCTACCTCCTTCTGCCATTCATTACATTTCCTGTAAGCATATGCCCTCCAGAATCGACAAAACAATCCCTCAGAATGACCCTCGCTCCACACACAAGTAGAACACCCAGGTATCCAAGCATAAGACGGTTCAGCAGACCCCATATCATTACCCCCCTAAGATATACGCCATACCCTAACCCCACCCTCAACCCGCTTGGCAATAAACTTCATCCCCAATTCCACACCCTTCTTTTTATTAACCCCACACATCGTATTAATCATTGATATTCGTTCACTCGTTACCATGAATGAATCCCCTATCCCCATTGCTGCATACGGATACTTACTGGCTGTTACCCTCATTACCGGCATATCTACGTTCTTCTCTACCATTACCTCATTCATATCATTTCTCCGTTATTAGTATTAATACTATACGCCCACATTCAAAAAGAGCAAAAAAACTTTGGGGGGAAGAGGGAAAGGTGGCTCGCTCTCACGCTATCCAAAGGCCAAGGCAAGCGCCAGGCTGCATGCCGGCAGGCGGTCGATGCCCATGCCCAAGCCTAACGCTGGCGCATTCCATACACGCTCATACGCGGTCATTACACGAGCATACAGAGCATTAATACATACCCATGACCATGCCCATTAGCGCATTACCCAATTTGACATAACGCGTACTGGAGCAGTACCCTGGCCTATCCTTGCCTGATCCTGATATGCTTATATACCTATCTCATATTATGAAATATACTCAGTACATATATATGTACGTACTTCATACGTAACCCATACCGCAAATTGCGGTATATTATGACGCTATACGTCATATTTAATACCTGTATACGTGTTAATAGCCTTAGAGCGATAGTGGCATAGTTAATGCTTTATAGTATACGTAACACTCATTAATCATTAATCAGAAAGGCTATATATGGATATGTATAAGACTGTAACGGATAGCATAATCGCAGAACTGGAAAAGGGCGCGATTCCCTGGGTTAAACCTTGGAAAGCCGATTCAAGCGCGGATAAGAACTTCATATCGCAAAAGCCCTACCAGGGCATCAATCGCCTGTTGCTAGGTATGGGTAGCATGGCAAAAGGCTACACCAATCCGGCATGGGCAACATTCAAACAATGGCAAGAGTCGGGCGCTAATGTGAAGGCTGGCGAAAAGGCTACTCACATTGTCTTTTTTAAACCTGTTAAAACCACCGATAAGGTTACAGGCAAGGATGCGGGTTACTGCGTTATCAAGGGCTACGCTGTTTTTAACGTAGAGCAAACAGATATGAAGATTATCCCAAGCGTTATACCTGAAAGCCCTTTTAATCCTATGCCTGATTGTGAAAATCGCATTGTTAAGACTGGCGCTAGCATATCGCATGGGGGCGATGCTGCCTTTTATATGCCTAGCCATGATCGCATACAGCTACCGAATAAAGGCGCTTTCAGTAGCGAAGCAAATTACTACGCTACATGCTTTCATGAACTATCGCACTGGACTGGCGCAAAGCATAGACTTGATCGTTCATTAGATAAAGGGCGCTACGGTAATCCTGCGTATGCTTTCGAAGAACTGGTAGCGGAGATTAGCGCAGCGTACCTTTGCGCTGATTACAAGATACAAGGCGAATTGCGCCATGCAGGATATATTCAATCATGGCTCAAAGCTTGCAAGGATGATAGCAAGGCAATATTTAAGGCTTCCGCGCTAGCGCAAAAAGCCGCTGATTACATCAATGGGCTTGATGCTACGGTAGAATCAATAGCTGCATAGTGTTAACTGGTAGCGCGTTACACAGTAGCGCGTTACCGGATTATCATTCGATAATCGCAATATATTGAAAGGGTTATTTATGAAGCAAGAAAGCGCTATCTGCATCTATACCGAGTTCGATGGGGACTTCGCCCATATCAAGGGTTATATCTGTAAGCCTGAGTTGAACTCAAACGGTACGCCTGAGCCAGTTGATCGCTATGAACATACGTTGACCAATGTACGCTTACACTCCCAGGCATCGAAGGGCGGGTACTGGGCCGGAATGTACGGTATGAGCGTTAATATAGAATGTTATGATCGCGTAACATTAGAAAATGCTAAAAAGGCGGTAGCTACTCTCACGCCCATTGATCGCAAGATACAGAAAATGCTTGATGATGAAGGTAGCGTAAAATCATATGGACAATGGCTTAATCGCGTATCACGCGCCATTGGCGCTAAGACTGTATTTTTTAAGCGCGAAAAAGAAAGCGCATCAAGATCGCAGTACCATGGCGCAAGTGGCGGTGACATTGTTTACTACGGCGATGCGCTAGAACAAAAAATAGGCGAGTGGGCCAACCCGGTAGCAGTAGCAGCATAATTTATAATTAAAGGGCTTATCATGATGCAATTCATAGCAGGGAATTACCACATAGAATCACATGGCAATGGTTGGGCGTACAGCATAACGGATCAGCGTACCGGACAAAATATATGGGTACAGGACTATGATGCTAATACGCTCCAGGATGCTACCAATAACTGGGAGCACACGGAAATTCTAGAAGAGTACTTCGATTGCATGTGCGATTAGATTAATATATTCATAATGCGCCTTGTAACCCAGGGCGCATTGTGGGCAATATTGCCCTATTTATAATTGATGGTGTTTATATGAATTTTTATGATCTTCCTGATGTTGTACGCTTCAAGATATATGGCGGTATTGATGCGCTAGGATGTTCCAGCAAGGGCGGTAGCGGTAACAAGCTAGTGGTAGCGGTAGCCAAGGGTAAACTAGGCGAACTGTGCGCGTTCATGAGTAGCCAAGGATTTAAAAACATTGGCCTGTACCATTTTCCGCTAGGATCAGATACCCCACCGGAACAATTGCGCCACGATAGCGAAAAATACGCTGTTAAATCCTGCAATTGGCTGTATTGCGACTTCCAGGT
>Ga0214919_10002010_pt1 | contig 32460 bp, 31 predicted proteins | sample LL1503_MetaG_FD_177994 | JGI IMG/M metagenome (GOLD analysis project Ga0214919, IMG submission 177994) | Freshwater microbial communities from Lake Lanier, Atlanta, Georgia, United States - LL-1503 | ecosystem: Environmental > Aquatic > Freshwater > Lake | place: USA: Georgia | collected... | reverse complement strand
GCAGCAGCACAAGCTCCGATAGCAGTTGGTTCGTTGATTGTGTAAACAACGTTGATCTTCTTGTTCTTAGCAAGAAGCTTCTCAAGACCTGTACGGCCGCCTTCTTCGTTAGCACCTGTTGCTACGTTTCCAACGATCTCGTAATCGCCACCTGAGTACTTGCCAGTCTTGGCTTCGTCTCCCATGACCTTAGGATCCTTAACATCGATTCCCATACCATCTAGGAATCCGTTGTCGCGGCAGTAGTCAACAGACACAATGCGATCATCGAAGATGTCGAGAAGTGCGATTGTTGCCTTCTTGCCAGCAAGCTTCTTAGCTGTCCACTGACCGATTAGACGACCAGCTTCGCAGTTATCTGTTGCGAATGTGATGTCAACGATGTCAGCAGGATCTGGTGGTGTGTCAAGCGCAATAACGAATAGACCTGCATCGCGGGCCTTAGTGATTGCTGCGTTAACTTCTGTAGACACTGGAACGATCAAGATACCAGCGTGCTTTGCAGAGATAGCATTTTCGATTGCTGAAATCTGACCTGCGTAATCTGACTCATCTTTACCAGATGAAACAGTTAGTTCTACGCCGAGCTCATCTGCCTTAGCAGTAGCACCCTTGATCATTGCAACGAAGAATGGGTTTGACTGATCTTTAGTAATTAGTGAAACAGCAACTTTGTCGCTGCCACTATCGCTCTTTGAACATGCAGAGAGCACAAGCATTGACGCTGCGGCTACAGCAACAATTGCTGCAGTGCGGCGTGAGAAAAGCTTTGCCATATATATTTCCTCCTATAGGTGGGTCAATCGCGACCGATACTACCTAGGGTCTAGGGCGAAAAAAAGGGTTTTTAGGCGAATTTAAGATCGTTACCCAACTGTTACGCATCACTGAAATGCCTTTTTTAACGCCTTTACCCCCGAATGAGGGCTATCTCGAAGGGCGTAAGGGTGAGAGGAAAATTAGCCGAGATTGGGTTTGTCTCAGCATATGACCACCAATCCATTATCTGGCTGGCTTTTTCACAGCCATCGCCCCGCAGACTCTGAATGGATTTGTATCCGGCTAATACTTTTGGAGTGATTTCAAGGGTCCAAGGGCGAAGTGAGGCAACCAGAATTGTTTTCCTTTCTCGGTTTTCAAATGCCACCCACGAGTTATCAAGAGATGTAGCAATTGTAATTTGATGTGCGTGGTGTGCACCGAGCGCTGATAAGGCGTGAAAAGTTGGTGAAAATTTAATGGAATCGGATTGCGAATAAATAATTCCAAATTCGCCAAATAATTCATGCCAGCTACCAGAGAACGCCCCCGCGCTCGCAAGTGCAAAGATCGAACCAAGGGTCCACGCGGCTCCTTCAATAGTGCGGATGCGCAAAGCCATTTCTGGTTGCTCATAATTAATTCGCTGCTCCCTGGAATGCCCAGAATGAGGATTGCCACGAGTTGAGAATGTAATTGGCGAAATGAAAACTTGTGGTGCAATAAATTTTTGCGCAAACTGAATTGACTCTTGCTGTGTAAAGAGAGTTTTGAAGATAGTTTCGGTATCAAAAGAGTGCACCGTTGGCGCCATAGAATAAGAGACCGATTTTCCAAATTTATTTTTATCTTTCTGCAGATCAACCAAGAAAGCATCAGATCCTGGAATATAAGTATTTAGCGAGTCGTTTTTTGGGAGATCTGTTTCATCTACAACTTCGCGACCTTCTCGTTGTATGAGCAGACGTGAGCCAGCCGGAACTCTTGCACTGAGGTGCAACACTTCTGCTTTTAAAGCATCACCGCTATTAGAAGAGAGCAAGGCGGCTTCCAAGATAAGGCCGCTAGAAGATGTGGTCGCAATCTTTTGTGAAGTCAGCGCCTCTTCATTTATTCGAAGATGATCAATTTCTAGCAGGACAAGCGCCTTTGCCAGATCATCAGGGGATAACAGGGGTTCGGCATTAAATTGCAGTCCAATACTTGGCAGAGCCTCAATTTCACGCACCAGGATCTTGCTTGGATCAATCTCGACTTGTTCAGGAACGCCAACCTCAAAGTTAACGCTCTGCTTCCAGACACTGCCAGAACTCGTAATAAATGGCATCGGCTCACTTAACGAACCGCTATAAATCTTGTAAGTGTTATCTGTCCAATTGCGCTGATCTTCAGCTTCCAAAATCTTGCCGGCCGAAAGAACTTTTAAATAACGTTTATCTGGTGCCACAAAGTGCATTTCGTTCGAGGCAGGGAATAGCCCTTGTATAACTCCATCTATAACCCGCTGTGGAGAAATATCTTGTGCGAGCGTATAAGAATCACCTGATGCGCTAACGCTTGATCCCATCCAATCCGCAGTGTTGAGACAGAGGCAAACTCCCCAACGGCTAATTGGATATTCAGTCAGACCCTGCAATTCGTAGTCAATTGAAAAAGTATTAGCTGCCGAAATAATTACTTTAGTTGTTGCAATAAGCGCGCTGGCAAGCGATTCGGTAATTGTAATTACGCAATCGCTTCCGACTACTTGCACATCAGCTTCATACTCATCGGCTTTAAGGGTCGACCAATCCAATGGACGAATCGCTGTGTACAGCAGATCTATAAGTTGCACACCTTCATATCTAATATTGCGGATCGCCTCACGCGACAAATCTAAGGTGAAGCCACCATGAGTTACACGAGTTGTATCGGGCCAGTGGCTAATACTCATCGCGCGGTCATCCCACCATCGACTGCATAGGAAGCACCGGTTGCAAATGAGGAATCCGCAGAAACCAACCAATTAACTATTCCGACTAAATCACGTGGATCACCCATTCGCCCAAGCGGTGTGCGACGAATCAGATCGGGTCCCTTTTCGGGATCATCCCAAATCTTTTTAATTAGCGGCGTTGCCATAGTGCCGGGCACGACCACATTTGATCGCACACCATCTTCTTTATAATCCACCGCGATAATTCGAGATAAACCCATCATGCCCGCCTTCGAAGCGCCATAAGCGGTGTAGCCAGCGCCTTCCATTGTCATCCCAGTTGGAGAACCGATCAAGACAACCGAACCGCGACCAGATTTGATTAAAAGCGGCATCGCGTATTTCACAGAGAGAAAAGCACCAGTCATATTCACATCAAGGGTGCGTTTCCAAGTTTCTAAAGTTACATCGGCGATCTTGGAATCACTTCCGACCAGCTGCACACCTGCTGAAACGATAATTGCATCCAAATTAGCAATCTGAGTAAATGCTTTCTGCACCGATTTCTCATCTACCAAATCAACTTCGATGAAATTAGAATTTTGGTCTGTAGGCTTAACGGAATCTAAGTTGTATACGCTTGCTCCTGCTTCAATTAAACCAGTTGCTAAAGCAGATCCAATTCCTCCAGAACCGCCAGTGATGGCTACGTTGTAACCGCTGAGTTTCATACTTTTAATCCTATCGATTTGCGCAAGAACTTCACGCTTTCGGTTGCCCAGATATCTTCTAATTCAACTGTCGCTGAATAAGTAACTTGGCGTGGAGTCCAGAGTTCGATAACCGCTGTAATTTCACGCGAGCTGCCACCAACTGCTGCGATAACTGCAGGAACATCTAAGCGGCCATTACCGAGCGCAGTTCCTTGCACCGTAAATCCCATTTGACCGTTGGTGCGCGTAATTTCAAAATCTTTCATATGAACATTGATCGCACGGGGGGCAAGTGCAGGAATAACAGTATTCGGCGCCTCAACTGCCCCTAAGGAATTCACAGTATCCAAACAGATTCCAACCCAATCCGGACCAAGGCGATCAATGATTTCGTTAAATTCCGCACAAGTAAGGCGATCGTGATTTTCAATCGCTAATTTAATATCTGCAGATTTAAATTTCGAAGCAAAAGGTTGCAGTAATTCACAAATTTCCGCGATTTCTGGCTCGTGCCCCTTGCTATCAATTACCACTCGCAAAATTGGAGAACCAAGAATTTGAGCGATCACCAAGAAGCGATCAACATTTTCCGTTCTGATACCTCGTGTGCCTACTTCTAATGAAATACCAAAACCATCCGCTGCGCTCTTTAATCTTTTTAGTTCATCGTCGCTTAACTGCCCAATCGGCAAATTATCTGCAATTTGTAGTACATCGGCGCCAAGGGTGCGGGCTTTATCCAATAGTTGAAAGGCGTCGATTGCTACTGGATGATCGGATTCGATACCGCCGATCGCCCACGGAAAGGTAAAGCTAGAAACGCCAAGTTTCATCTTTAAATTTACTTATCCCCACCGGTGATTTGTTTAACGCTAGCCAGCACATTTTCTGGTTCGAAAATTGCCGCCCAATCATCGCGGAAGAGCGAACCTTGCGCGTGCTTTAGCGCCATCAGTGCGCCATCTGATAACTTCCAATTTAACTCTTCAAACAAAAGCGCGATACTTATCTGCAAATGCCCCATACAGAAATCTTTTGCGGCAGCTTCGGGAACTCCAAGGTCAATTACTTTCTGCAGACCTTGGGTAATAACTTCGACGCAACCATTAATTAAAGTCTCGCTCAGCGCTGGCTCAAGTAAAGCCATTTGCTGCACCGTTATTCGATGGCTAGCGCTGATCGGAGCAAACATTTCGGTAGCAATTGTTTCGACTAAATCTGCTTCTTCTTCGGTACCCCAAGCAATTGCAAATACCAGCGCTTGGGTAGCTAGCCCGCCACCCCAATAATCTCGGCGTGCCGCCGGATCGGTCTCACCAAGCAAGCTGAATACAGGTGGATGCGTTGGGTGGCAGACAAAACAACTAATGTCTTCTCGCTTTTTTACACGGCTGGCGGCGATTGCGGCAGGATCTAAAAATAGAATTTTTGTTCCGGGATCTAGCTTTGGGACAACTTCATCTGAGATCTGTCGAACCAAAGCATCAGGTGTTGTGAAAATTACTACATCAGTTCCTTTAAGTGCTTCAACTAAATCCATAACCTCCAGCCCAGCTTCGCGGATACGGGCTTGCCCAGCTTCAGACTTTTCAACAAAACGCAGTTGATACTTATTTGTCTCAAGAAGTGGTTTGGTAATTCGATTACCCATCTTGCCGCCCGCGCCAAGAATTGTCACAACAGTCATCAGAACTCCCATAGTTAAAAGGTTTAAGTTTTCAAACTCTAGCAGTCGCAATATGCACTGCGGTAGGCTCTTCGGGTGGCAGAGACAACAGTTAATACATTCGCTAATAAGTATGTAATTGGTGTTGATTACGGAACTCTCTCTGGCCGTGCGTTATTAGTAAGAGTCTCTGATGGCGCAGAAATTGCCACATCAGTGTATGAATATCCGCACGCAGTGATAGAAGAGACTCTGCCGACCTCCGGTGCAAAACTTCCACCCGATTGGGCACTACAAGTTCCAGCTGATTATGTACAAGTCTTAAAAGTTACCGTTCCAGCTGTATTAAAGGAATCGGGAATTTCACCTGAATCTGTAATCGGAATTACCACCGATTTCACCGCTTGCACCGCCTTACCCGTTAAAGCAGATGGAACGCCGCTCTGCGAACTTCCCGAATTTTCTAAGAACCCTCACGCATTTGTGAAGTTATGGAAACACCATTCGGCGCAACCACATGCCGACCGTATTAACGCAGCAGCACATTCAAGGAAAGAACCATGGATTTCTCGATACGGCGGAAAAATTTCGTCCGAATGGGAATTTGCCAAAGCGCTGCAGGTATTGGAAGAAGCGCCAGAAGTTTTTGCGGCTATGGATAAATGGGTGGAAGCTGCTGATTGGATTATCTGGCAGCTCTGCGGAAAATATGTTCGCAATATCTGCACCGCTGGTTATAAAGGGATTTACCAAGATGGCAGATATCCAAGTAGAGAATATTTAGCTTCACTAAATCCAAAGTTTGGCAATTTCATATCCGAAAAACTCGAACATGAGATTGGCCAACTTGGCGCAGTTGCCGGAACGTTAACTTCCGAAGCCGCCGGTTGGACCGGGCTTAAAGAAGGTATCGCCGTCGCAGTAGGAAATGTAGATGCACACGTCACTGCAGCTGCAGCGGATGCGGTTAATCCAGGACAGATGGTTGCGATTATGGGAACGTCAACTTGTCACGTGATGGTCTCAGAAAAATTTGCAGAAGTACCAGGTATGTGTGGAGTCGTTGACGGTGGAATTATTGCTGGTGCACTTGGTTATGAAGCAGGGCAATCTGGAGTCGGAGATATCTTCGGTTGGTTTGCAAATAACTTTGCACCTGCCGAGTACACCGCGGCTGCATCTTCCAAAGGCGTAGATATACATACCTACCTATCGGAATTAGCCAGCGCACAACCGGTTGGTGCACATGGCTTGGTGGCTCTTGATTGGCAGAGTGGAAATCGCTCAACCTTGGTTGATCATCAACTCTCGGGCTTAATCATGGGTTTAACTCTGTCCACGAAACCAGAAGAGATTTATCGAGCGATCGTTGAATCAACGGCTTATGGAGCGCGCAAAATTGTGCAAACCTTTAATGAATCTGGTGTTCCGGTAAAAGAGTTCATCGCAGCCGGTGGGCTAATTAAAAATAAGTTTGTAATGCAGATTTATGCTGATGTTTTAAATATGCCAATCACGATAATTAAATCGGCTCAGGGTCCAGCCCTCGGTTCTGCCATTCATGCCGCTGTTGCTGCCGGTGCTTATAAAGATGTACAAACCGCTGCGGCTGCAATGGGTGGAGTAGCCGAAGAGCGGTATCAACCAAATCCCGCAAACGCCAAGGTTTATAACGAACTTTACGATCTCTACAACGTTCTTTACGAAAGTTTCGGCCACAATGGTGCAATGCATTCACTACGTGCGATACGAGATCGCGCCCTGATTGGATCGGTAAAATAAATGTCAGCTAAAGAAGATCTGCAAAGTAAAGTTTGTAAATTAAATATTGATCTACAGCGATACGGTCTGGTTGCCTGGACTGCCGGTAACGTTTCAGAGCGTATGTCTGATGGAAAAACTTTTATGATCAAACCCAGCGGCGTGAGCTATGAAGATTTGAAGCCATCACAAATGATTATCTGTGATTTAGATGGAAAAGTTATCGAAGGAGAACTTTCTCCATCAAGCGATACATTTACTCACGCATATATCTACCGTCACATGCCAGAAGTTGGTGGAGTCGTTCACACTCACTCAAATTATGCGGCGGCCTGGAGCGCAATTCATAGCGCGATTCCTTGTGCGTTGACTGCAATGGCTGATGAATTTGGCGGAGAAATTCCATTAGGCCCATTTGCGCTAATCGGCAATGATGCAATCGGTAAAGGTGTTGTTGAAACACTTGCAGGACACCGATCATCTGCAGTAATAATGAAGAACCACGGTGTTTTCGCAATTGGTAAAGATGCCACCGCTGCAGTTAAATCAGCGGTGATGTGTGAAGACGTTGCCAAAACAACTTGGATCGCAAAGACGATGGGAACGCTGCAATTAATCGAACAGGCAAGCATTGATAAGTTATATGACAGATATCAAAATATCTACGGCCAGCGCGGAAATTAAGCCTATTTATCTGTGAATTTCTATTGCTGTAATGATTGTGGGAAGATTGGCAAATGGCAAACGATGAACGTTTAACCCTCTCTGTCGACTGCGGTGGACTCTTTCTCAAGAGTTGTGTACTCGACGAAGCAGGAACAATGCATTCAAAGCCGGGTCGTATCGAAACTCCTTATCCGCTTTCACCACAGCGATTTGTAGATACGATGAAAGAGATTTCAGATTCGTTGCCAGCTACTTATCGCGCGACAATTGGCATGCCCGGAATGATTCGCCACGGTGTAGTTATTGCAACCCCGCATTACATGACCAAGAGCGGACCGCGTACACGTATAGATCCTGAACTCCAAGAGCAATGGAGTGGTTTTGATATGCAGAGTGTGCTCACTAAAAAATTAGAGATGCCAACTCGCGTATTAAACGATGCTGAAGTTCATGGCGCAGGAATTATCTCTGGATCGGGATATGAAGTGGTAATCACTCTTGGTACAGGACTTGGTTTTGCAATTTTTTATGGCGGGTCACTCTCGCCACATATTGAGTTTTCACAAGCACCTGTTCGCCGTGCTACAACTTATGACACTTGGATTGGCGAACATGAACGCCGTCGCCTCGGCAATGCTTTCTGGTCTCGTCGAATCCGCGCAATGGTTGACGAACTTCGTCCAGTGTTTATGTGGGATCGTCTCTATATTGGTGGCGGAAATGCCCGCTGTATTCGCCAAGCAGATTTAGATCGTATGGGCGATGAAATTGTTATCGTTCCCAACGCTGCTGGCGTTGCTGGTGGAGTCCGCGCCTGGACTTTAGAACAATATAAGTAATTAATTAACCTTTAGCTTAAATTTTCCAGCAGCGATACCGGCAAACTCTGCCGCTCCTGTAGCACCAGCTTCGGTTGCATCAGAAACTCGGTACTTGCCGAATTGTTTTTCTTTTGCAAAAGCAATAATCGGATTCTTAATCCACCCACCTGCAATAACCACGTTCTGCGATTTTCCAGTGAACTTCTCAATTAGTGAAATCATCTCGGCTGAGTCATCGACTAAATGTTCAACTGTCGCACGAAAGAGGGCAGCAGGTGAAACAGCATCATCTAAATTTGTGATTGAAAGACCGTGGTAATCGTTCACAACTCGCATCGCACTTGCGGTGGGATCTACTGCAAGTGCAGCCTTTCCTAGCGCTACTTTCTCGTCAAGTGAAGATACGCCAAGTAGAGAACAGGCACGTTCTAAAGTAAGTCCCGTTGGTAGTGCGCCAAGTAAGGTGTAATGATCTGCGATAACCGAGCAACTTAGTCCAACATTTGCATCCGCTAATTCCGCAATAGCCTCTCGCCGCAAAGGCTCTTTAAATGTTCGCAACAGAGCTTCGGCGGTTCCCATTGAATCAAAGAGTGAACCTTCATTGATCGCACCACTGTAATAAGCAGCGGTGAAATGATCATGCCCGGCAATAGTTATTACTGCGCCCCGCAAATTCTCCGGCGCTTGGTTATTTACAATTCCAATCGGCTCTCCTGCTACAACTAGCCTTCCTAAGAAGTCTTTTCCTCCGCCAACCAGATCAATCGCTTCTTCCCACGGTTTGCGCGCTTCAACATCAAAGTAGCCGGTGCGGCTAACTAACGAGAGCTCATTAACAGGTTCTGCACCAAGGCAGTAGGCAACCCATTCGGGTGCAGAAAGAAAATGTTTTGCTCTCTTTGATTCAGGATAATTTTCATTTAACCAGAGCGTTTTGGAGATTGTGACTATTTGATTCAATTGCGCACCAGCGCGCGCACGAAATTCGAAGTCCCCTAACTCTTTGAGAATTGGCTCAGTTATTCCACGAGGATCGTGCCAAGCCAACCCAGGTGACAAAGGCCTACCCGATTCATCCATTAATACGCCGGTTTCGCTAAAACCAGTAAAACCAATAGCGATAACTTTTCCGCCAGCCAATTCAGCGGCTTTTGATGCAACAGATATCACCGTTTTAGCCAGCAGCAACATATCTATCTCGCTGCAATTCTTTATATGTTTCCAAGGAGTCGGTTCTGCGTATTCAGATAAAACTTTCAGATCTAAATCGGTTGCGACTGCTTTAAGTCGTGATGTACCAATATCAGCGCCAATCAAAATTTCTTGCATCATTTATTCAGCGACTCGCGCCAACTCCGCAAGTGGTGGTCGGCAGATGATGGCATTTGCTCCAGTAAGCGAATAAGCGCCAGCTGCGAATGGAATGACAACTGCATCACCCTTGCTGATCGCCATGTTCGGCGTATTTGCAAATGCGATTTCTCCGCTGCCGTCCAAGACCAAAACAATGGCAAATCCTGCCGGCAGATCGCCACTTCCTGGCGCTAAATGGGCTCGGAAATAGCCATCTGATTTCAGTGGAAGAACTGTTCGTAGAGATCCACCAGAAAATGAACTATGGATAATTAGCGAATCGAATTCGGCATCAGTTAGCGGGTCAAGTTTTAACGCATCTGTTACAGTTTCAAAACCTAAACCAAGGTGGCCATCTTTAATTCCATCTACAGCGAAGCCTTCCCACTCTAAAAGAGCAGATAGATCTGCTGGCTCCTGCAATTCAAGAACAAAGATGCCAGCATCAATTGCATGTGCGACTCCCGCTGGTACTAATACGGCATCGCCAACTTTTACCTCAGTGCGGCGCAAAGATGCCAACAACGCTGCTGAATCTTGGGCCCGAACTAATTTAAGAAGATCCTCTTTATTTTGTTTATTTGCAAATCCCAAACCAACCCCGGAACCAGCGGGGGCTTCCAAGATAATCCAAGCTTCAGTTTTTCCGTGGTCTAAACCTAAATGCGTTTTCGCAAAAGCTTTATTAGGATGATAGTGAACCGGTAATCGTTGATCGGGATCGAGCAACTTAACTAATATCTCGGTAGATAAACCAAAATTCTTAACGTGATCTGCGCCCAGCCAACCATCTGGGTCGGCCTTGATTGCATCGCGCAAAAGAGTTCCATCAGGCAAATGTGAGAGACCTTGTTCGGATTCGCCAAAGCGCGTTGTAATCGAACCTATCCACTCTTCAGGACGCATCGGACCACCTGGACCATGGCGCAGCGCGCCAATGCGATTTCCACCGCGATAAAAGTGATCAAATTGATTGGAAGGAAGTTTGGCGGGGGTAGTTGAACTCTGTGACATGGTTCTAGACTACTTGTAGGGTTAACAAATTGACCAGTGAAAATGGAGTGACTTAAATGTCTGACGTATCAATTCGCCTAAAGCGCTTATTTAATAACGGCCGCTGCTTCGATATTGCAGTAGACCATGGCTTCTTTGGTGAAGGAACTTTCCTTGCAGGAATTGAGGATATGCAGGCTGCTGTAAACACTTTGATAGCAGCTGCACCCGATGCGATTCAGTTAACCGTTGGGCAAGCCAAGTTGTTACAGAACAACCCAAATCCAAATAAGCCAGCTCTTGTTATGCGCACCGATGTGGCAAATGTCTACGGAAAAGTAATTCCAGATCACCTATTTAGTATTTTGCTGGAAGAACCAGTCTTACAAGCGGTCCGCCTTGATGCTGCAATCGTCGTCGTCAACTTGCTCGATTTGCCTGGTCGCCCCGAACTTCGCGATGCCTGCATTCGCAACATTATGACTCTTAAGGCGCAATGCGAACATTACGGAATGCCGCTCATGGTCGAACCGCTTGTTATGAAAGATGCTTCAACTGGTGGATATACATCAGATGGTGAGCTTGAAAAAGTTGTTCCGCTAGTTCGCCAAGCAATTGAACTTGGTGCAGATGTGATTAAGGCAGATCCAACAGATATTGCCGCTGATTATCATCATGTGATTCAGACAGCTGGTTCAGTTCCTGTTCTGGTTCGTGGTGGCGGACGCGTTTCCGACGAAGAGCTATTCAATCGCACAGCAGAAGTATTGAAACAAGGCGCCGCCGGAATTGTTTATGGTCGCAACATCATTGCGCATCCAAAACCAGCGAAGATGACACAAGCGCTAATGGCGATGTTACACAACGGAACTTCGGCTGCTGATGCTCTAAAGATTGTTAACGCTTGAAATGTCTACGCAAAAGCTAGTTAAAGTCGGAATTATCGGCGGCGGCCTCATGGGCCGTGAATTACTGGCTCTGGTCGGGCGATGGGATGCGCTTCTTGAACATCCAATCCGTCCAGTAATAACTGCAATTGCAGATACCTCTGATGGGGTGCGAGAGTTTTTTACAAAAGCTGGCGTATCTGAGTCTTACGGCGACTATAAAGAGTTATTGGCTAGTCCAAATGTTGATGTTGTTTATATAGCGGTGCCACACAATCTCCATGAAGAGATTTATATCGCCACAATTAATTCTGGAAAAGATTTCTTAGGTGAAAAGCCATTCGGAATCGATTTAGCGGCTGCCGAGAGAATTGCTGCAGCACTTGCGGGTAAGAAGAATTTTGTACGCGTATCCAGCGAACTTCCTTTCTATCCAGGAGCACAAGCGGCAGTTCGAGAAGTCTTGTCAGGAAACCTTGGCGAAATTCTGGAAGTTCGATCTGGTCTTTTGCACTCATCAGATATAGATCGCAAGAAGAAGATCAACTGGAAGCGCCAACGTAAGTTCTGCGGGGATATCGGCGTATTAGGTGATCTTGGAATGCACGCAGCGCATATTCCATTGCGCTTGGGATATAAACCAACAAAAGTTTTTGCAATTTTAGATGACGTCGTGACTCACCGAGAAAGCGCAAACGGCGAACAAGTTCCTTGTGACACTTTTGATAACGCAGTCCTTGCGATGCGCGCCAAGAATCCTGGTAATGACCGTGAGTTTCCAATGTTCTGGGAGATGAAGAGAATTGCACCAGGGGAGAGCAACACCTTCTTCTTCAGTGCGCTGGGCATGACCGGAGGAGTTCGTTTTAGCACCAAGAACCCTGCGGTTTATCACACCTTTGCATTAAGAAATGGAGAACAAGTTTGGTCTGAAATCCAACCTGGCCACGTCACAAATTGGCCAGTAATTACCGGACATATATTTGAATTTGGTTTTCCAGATGCGCTTCTGCAAATGTGGGCTGCGTACTTTGCAGAACGCGAAGGCAAGTTAGGCGATCGTTTTGCTTGTGCATCAGTTGAAGAAGTTATAAATTCACATAAAGTATTTGCCGCAGCTATGAAATCTCACGAAACTCGTTCAGAGATCGCAATTTAATTATGAAAAGTTTTGCTGATACCAAGATCGCCGTTATCGGCAGCACGATGATGGATCTAACGGTCTATGCCGATATCTTGCCCGCAGCAGGTGAGACGAGATTTGGCGAAAGCTTTACAACCGGCTTTGGCGGCAAAGGCGCTAACCAAGCGGTAATGGCTGCTCGCACTGGTGCAAAAGTAACCATGATTACCGGCATCGGTAAAGATGGTTTTGGCGATGAGAGTTTACAGAATTTTAAAGATTGTCAGATGGATACCTCATCGGTATTACGTTTTGATACACATACTGGCGTTGCGCATATCTGGGTAGATGGCCAAGGACAGAATCGAATTTCCATTGTTCCTGGTGCAAATTTTAAGTTAACGCCACAGGATGCAATTGATGAAGTAAAAAAACTTAATGGCGTCAGCGTGCTAATCGCGCAATGTGAGATTCCTCAAGAAGTAACTCTCGCTGCCTTTCGCACCGCTCAAGAGTTAGGTATTACAACAATATTAAATCCTGCTCCATACCAACCACTGACCGATGATTTATTGGATTTAACTGATTGGCTGATTCCCAACGAGATTGAATTTGCTGAATTAGATAAAGTCCATCGCGCTCCGGATACAGATGAAATTATCGCCTCACTTCGCGCTAAAGGCCGCACTATCGTGACTTTAGGTAGCGAGGGAGCGGCACTTGTTACCACCGATGGGAAAGTAAAGAGATTTGCTGCGAAAAAAGTTAACGCGACGGATACAACTGGCGCGGGAGATTGCTTTATCGGCGCATTTGCAGCGGCGATTGCATCTGGAGCGAGCGAAGAGAGTGCAGTTCAATTTGGAATTGATTGCGCGACAAAGAGCGTTGCTCGTAAAGGTGCGCAATCTTCCTATCCGAAGATTGAAGAGATGGATTTCAGCCTGATCGTAAAATGACGCTGCTGTAAGGCACCGCATCGCCGGTATGAATTATTCCAAGCGTCTGCCCGACCTTAACTTTGAAATCTTCATGCGGAATTACTGTCGTCTTTATCCCCGCATGATGCTTCTTATATTCAACAACAATTTTAGGATCAACCTTTGCTTCAAATTCGCCGGCTAAATACATGCCTGTTAAATCAAGGTGCGGCAAAATCGCATCAAGCACTTGGCCAACTGTCGGAGTTCCCATCACAAGTGCCAAATCGATTGTTTCTACATTGGGATAAGTAGGAAAGGGGCCATCTACAATTGCGATCGTATTTACATGGCGGAATCTCGCCAATAGGGATGCAAGGTCACCATTAATAATTCCATTTTTAATCATGAATTTATAATCCCCTAGTAATCGCCTTCGCACAAGCGCTAAACTTGAATTATGCCCGAAGAGTTAGCTAGCCAAGAGGCTGCACTTGCCCGAATTCAGAACCACCTTGAGAATTCCACCGAACGCGTCTTAATCGGAATTATCGGTAAGCCAGGTGCAGGCAAGTCCACACTATCTAAATTCTTGCTGGCCAAGCTTCCTAAAGAATTCGTAACTGTAGTCCCTATGGATGGATACCACTTAAGCAATAAAGTCTTAAAGGATTTAAAGCGCGCAGATCGCAAAGGTGCACCGGATACCTTTGATGTGGCCGGTTTTATCTCACTTGTTAAGCGAATCCGCTCCGAACAGACTCAGAATATTTACTATCCAATCTTTGATCGCGCGATAGAAGAATCGATCGCCGCGCAAGGAGTAGTCACATCTGCCACCAAAGTAGTAATCATTGAGGGCAACTATTTACTGCACGATGATGGCGGCTGGGAAGTATGTAACGATTTGCTCGATGAGAGTTGGATGGTCGATGTTGATGACGACAAACGGATTTCGCGACTGATTTCGCGCCACATCGCCTATGGCAAAGAACCAGAAGCTGCCAAGGCTTGGGCGAAAGGCACTGATGAAGTAAATGCAAAGTTAATCGAACGCGGACGTAATCGCGCCGATTTCGTTGTTGCTATTGATTAACTGCGCAGAGCGGCAGCAAGTGAACGGAAATCCTCGATCAATATGTCGATCTCTCTCTGTCCATGAGCCAAACTTATTAGCCACTGTTCATCTAGGCCCGGAGGCGTAATGATGCCGCGGTTTAGCGACCAAAGCCATGAAAGTTCAGCTACTGCGAAATCAGTTGCTTTGTAATCGCGATAGTTGCGAACTGGTTCTGTAGACCAAGTAATACAGCCCTTAACTCCGAATCCAACGGTATGCGCTGGAAGCTGGTACTCATCAATAATTTCAGAGATTCGCTCTAGCGCTTGTTGATTTAAAGCTTCCGCTGCAGCCAAAGTTTCTGCCGTACAAATTTTATCTACGGCGCGAACACCAGCCATGGCTAATGGATTTCCGTTAAAGGTACCGAAGTGGGCCATCTTTCCACTTGTTACATAATCCATATATTTCTGCTTGCCGCCAAAAGCTGCCAGCGTTAATCCGCCGCCAATTGATTTAGCAAGGGTAATTAAATCTGGTTGCACGCCAAGTCGCTGTGCAGCGCCTTGATGTCCAGCAGTCAGACCGGTCTTTACTTCATCAAAAATCAAAATGATTCCGTATTGATCGCAGAGTTCGCGTACGCGTTCAAGATAACCAGCATCTGGAAGAACAATTCCAATATTTTCAAGCACAGGTTCAACAATGAAACAAGCAATTGTTGATGAATGCTTTTCGAAAATTGCTTCTAGCGAATCAGCGTTGTTGAATGGAACAACAAAAACATTTCCGGCTACTAGATTTGAATCTGCGACAGGAGTCGGGAAATCTGCATCTCCCGCATATTCAACTTTAGGTTTTGCAGATACAACAAATGGGTCGTAGCTACCGTGGTAACCACCTTCGACCTTAACAATGTCGCTCTTGCCACTGGCAGATCGTGCAACTCGAACTGCGTACATTGTTGATTCGGTTCCGGAATTTGTAAAACGCACCTGATCAATTCCGAAGCGACGGCAGATTCGTTCTGCGGCATCAGTTGAAATAGGAGATGGCGTTACGAAGAGCATTCCAGTATCAAGGGCTGCTTTAGCTTCTGCTACTACTACCGGGTTTAAATGGCCGGCGAGCATTGCACCAAAGCCCATTGAAAGGTCTAGTAACTCTCGCCCATCAACATCTGTCATCCACGCGCCTTTAGCGGAGACGATAGAGATTGGATATGGATCCCAGTGCTGGAAGCTAGAGGTGACACCGAGTGGGAGCGACTTCAAAGCGCGCGCGCTCTCAGTGGCTGAACCCTTGGTGTTCTTGGTAAATAGTTGCCATTCTGAGGCCAGTAAAGAGGCTACCTTCTCAGGCGATATCGGCGTGGATGTTACTGGAACTGATCTAAAACTTTCCGCGTGATGCGATTGTGTAATCATTTTAAAGCTGTACGGCAAAGGTTTCTGATTTAGAAACTCGTTTGAGAAGTACTCTCCCCATCTTTGTCACTCTTTCGAGTGCGGGATAAGTATCTCCGAAGTCAAAAAAAGTTGCAACCCCCACCCCTTTTTATGCGAGAAGTTCGGGCGTGTCTCATAAACTTAACCTCATTATGGAAATAAAAAATGAAAATTAGAAGTTGGATTAAAAAAACAAAAGCCGGCCGTTTTTTCTGGCGCGTAGTTGTAGGAATAATCGGCGGCACAGTAACTGTCTTGGGTGCAATTGCATTAGTCGGTCCCGGACCCGGAATTTTAATTGTAATTGCTGGACTTGGAATTTTAGCTTCGGAATTTGCATGGGCTGCGCGAGCAATGGTTCACACTCGAACGTATGCACAAAGAGCTGCAGATAAAGTTGGAATACCGAAATGGCTGCAATTCGCGCTAATTGCTGGAGTTGCAGTTTTATCAATTCTGATAATTTTATATTTGTACTCGACAGGAAAGATTTAAAACTGAGAACGTATATCCCAGAGATCCTTAAACACTGGGTTAAATAAGGTACTTGCTAAATATTTAACTCCATCAGAACCACCGGTGCCAGTCTTCTGGCCAATGGTGCGTTCCACCATCTTTACATGGCGATAGCGCCACTCCTGCAACCCTTCGTCGATATCCATTAGCCGTTCACAGACCATTGCTGACTCGGGATCGCTGCGGTGAACTTCTAATAACGATTCAATGACGCGTGGATCAGATTGGTAATGAGTTGATTTGTCGCGAGTCAAAATTTCATTAGGGATTTTATGACCGCGTATTGCGAGATAAGCCAAAGTTGAATCCCAGATGGAGTTGCGAGATGCAATCTCCCTAATTTCTGCTTGAACATCTAACGGGAGGTGAGATGCCATCTTCGAATCTCTGCGACCCAGCAGCGCTTCAACTTTTCTAAATTGAGCAGATTGGAACCCGCTGGATGAGGAGAGATATCCACGGAAGGCGTTAAATTGCAATGGCGTCATCGTCTCCAAAATATCAACTTGGGTTACGCAGACTTTTAGAATTGTGCGAATCCGCCCAAGAATAGCGAGTGATCTGTGGGTGTCGCCAGATTCAAGAGCCTTTGCCGCCGCGTTAAATTCGTGAATTAATTGTTTAAACCATAGTTCGTAGCTCTGATGAATGATAATAAATAGCATCTCATCATGTTCTGGGCCATCAGATAAAGGGTTTTGCAACTCAAGCAATTTATCAATTGCTAAATAAGAAGTGTAGGTAAGTGCAGAATCGAAATCGGTATCGCTCATGTGACCCTCGAATCAGTTTTTTCAATCTTCTCGTATTGGCGAGAAGAAACCAGGTCGCGGATGCGAGCAAAACCATCCCAAACTTCAACGTAAGAAGTTGGAAGCGGAGCGATTGCTAGCCGGATTGAATTAGGCGTGCGATAGTCCGGAATAACATCAGCAAATTCTCGTAGCGCTACACAGATGCGCGCCGCATCAGGATGGCCTATTGAAATATGCCCGCCACGTTCTTGGGGATTTCGTGAGGTTAATAAAGTAAATCCAAGATCTGCCAGCCATGCGTCATATAACTGAATCATCATCTCAGTTCCGATCGCCGCCTTTTCTGAGATAGCGCCGATTCCTGCTTCTTCAATCATTGTGAATGCGCTCTTAATACAACGCAATCCGATTAGTGAAGGGCTAGCAATTTGAAAACCACGAATTCCTGGAGCTTTCTCAAAATCAGCTCCCATTGCAAATTGATCGCCTTGTGAAAACCAACCTTGGATCGGAACCTGAAGTTCGGCTTGCACCTTCTTATTTACATAGAGCCATGCCGGTGCACCTGGACCAGAATTTCCATATTTATATGTACATCCAACCGCGATATCAACGCCATTCTCATCAAAATCCATTTCGATCGCACCGACTGCGTGGCTGGCATCCCACAACATAAAAGCGCCGCGTTTACGTACCAGATCAGTCAGCGACTTAATATCATTGCGCGCACCAGATCGGTATTGAATAACTTCTAAGGTAACTAGCGCGACATCTTCACTTAAGTAAGGTGCAAGAATTTCGGGAGTAATTCGCTCGTGTTCTGTCGAACCAGCAGATTCGTTATCAATTATTACTAAATTCAATCCAAATTGCTTTGCAATCCCATCCAAGATGTAACGATCGGTGGGAAAATTTGCGGCATCAGTGATTATCGTTTTGCGACCCGGGCGCGCGTGAATTGCAGCTAGCGCTAATTGATAGAAATTTACTGAAGTTGTATCGCAGGCTAGTACTTGTCCAGCCGCTGCTCCAAGAGTGGCGCGACCAATTAAATCTCCAGTGGGTTGCGCCTCGTCCACCCAATGCCCCCATCCGGTTACGACTTCGGGGCCCCACTCATCTCTCATAAAAGCATTTACGGCATCGATCGTGGTCAAAGGGAGTCGACCTAAAGAATTGCCGTCGAGATAGCAAATATTTGGGTTACTTATTACAAATTGGGAACGGAAGCGGGCCAATGGATCGCGGGAATCTAGATCAAGTGCAAATTGACGGTCAGTGGCTTTCATAGTTGAAAGGTACGCTCTCCCATCGTGGCGCGCAATCTTGTAAATATCGAAGAGGTCAGCAAGGCCTTTGATATTAGAGAGCTGCTTGAAAGAGTTTCACTTGGTGTTTCTGAAGGCGATCGAATCGGAATTGTTGGGCGTAACGGATCAGGTAAAAGTACTTTAATGAAAGTGATTGCAGCTGTTGAGAGTCCAGATCAAGGAAGAGTCACTAAAGCGAATTCTGTGAAGATTGGCCTGCTCTCGCAAGTTGATAAAGCAGATCCAAATGCAACGGTTGGCGACGTTGTTATTGGAGATAAGGCAAAACACGAGTGGGCAAGTGATTCTGGAATAAGAGAAGTTTTTACTGGACTCTTTGGCGGCTTCGATGATCATCTATTTGAAAGAAAGTTTTCAACTTTATCCGGTGGAGAAAAGCGCAGAGTTGGTCTCGCTAAGTTATTGATCGATGAACTTGATTTAATTCTGTTGGATGAACCAACTAACCATTTAGATGTTGAGGGAGTGGCATGGCTTGCCAGCCATTTGAATAGCCGTAAATCTTTAGCGGTTCTAGTCATTACGCACGATAGATGGTTTCTCGATGCCGTCACGGATCGCACATGGGAAGTTGTCGGTGGCAAAGTTGAAGAGTACGACGGTGGTTACTCCGCCTTTGTTTTAGCAAAGGCAGAGCGGGCACGGCAAGCAAATGCGATGGATGCGAGACGAAATAATCTAATTCGTAAGGAACTCGCTTGGTTACGTCGCGGCGCACCAGCAAGAACCACGAAACCAAAGTTTCGCGTAGATGCCGCAAATGTATTAATTGCAGAAGAGCCCGCACCGCGCGATCAAGGTGAGTTATTGAAATTTGCCCGTAATCGTTTGGGAAATACTGTTTATGAAGCGCATCATTTACAGATACGAGCTGGTGATAAAGAATTAATTGATGATCTGTACTGGAACGTCGGACCTGGTGATCGCATTGGGATTGTTGGGATTAATGGATCTGGAAAGACAACTTTAATGCGCACCTTGGCTGGTGAGGCGCAAGCCTTCGCAGGAAAGTTAACGACGGGAGTAACAGTTAAGGCTGCATTTCTAACTCAGCATCTGGATGAATTAAATCCGCAGTGGCGTGTACTAGAAGCGGTCGAAAAGGTCGCCGCACATATCGAACTTGGTAACGGCAAATCGCTTTCTGCTTCGCAACTCTGCGAACGTTTAGGTTTCGATAAAGATTCGCAATGGACGCCGGTAGGAGATTTATCCGGCGGTGAAAAACGCAGATTGCAATTAACTCGATTATTGATGGATTCACCAAATGTATTGTTGTTGGATGAGCCAACCAACGACTTTGATATTGAAACATTAACCGAGCTAGAAGATTTGCTCGATAGTTATGGTGGCACTTTGATTGTTATCTCGCACGATAGATATTTTCTGGAGCGAGTCTGCGATCGATTTGTTGGACTGCTGGGTGATAAATCTTTAAGAGATTTACCTCGTGGGGTCGACCAATATCTGGAACAGCGAGCGGCTTCCCTTCGACAACCGAGCTCTGATGCGAAGCCAAAGAATGCGTCCTCAGCAGCAGAGCAGCGCCAACTCAAGAAAGATTTGGTGCGCGTTGAAAGACAGATTCAGAAATCGAAAGAGAAGATTACTGAGCTAGAAAAAGATCAAGAAACTGCTGCCTTTGATCCATCTGAGTTGTTAAGAATTAGCGAAGAACTTGAAAATCAGCGAAAAGAATTAAACACTCGTGAAGAAGAGTGGCTGGAAATCACAGATCAACTGGGAGGTTGAGTTAAAATACGCTATGAGCAAAATTACCCATGGCATTGAAGTAATTCTTTTCCGCAGCCGTTTTCTCTTGGCTCCTCTCTATATGGGTTTAGTCGGTGCGCTAATTTTGCTCGCCTACCGCTTTATTGTGGAGTTCTGGCACCTAGCTGAAAAGACTGCCGAAGTGACTGCAAGTGAATTCACGCTTTCGCTTTTGGCGCTTTTGGATCTGACTTTGCTCGCTAATTTAATTTTGATGGTGATTTTTGCGGGGTACGAAAACTTTGTTTCGAGAATTGATGTCGCCACTGAATCAAAAGATCGTCCCCATTGGATGGGTACTATCGATTTTAGCGGGTTAAAAATCAAGCTGATCGGATCGCTTGTTGCAATTTCAGTGATCGAACTTCTCAAAGATTTTATTGAATTATCTGGAGAAGATCATGTTGGCGGCGGTACAAAGTGGCGAATCGTCATTCACTTAACATTCGTGGTCTCTGGTGTTTTGTTTGCGCTAATGGATTGGATCGCTGATAAGCGTGAATTCCAAGGCACTCACTCTTAATGCACAAAGGTAATAAAAAACTAGATCTTCTCGCGGCAGTTTCTGGTGTCCTGATCGCGATGCAAGCGCGGGCTAATGGTGAACTTTCTCATCGCATGGGTAATCCGATTGAAGCAGCGTTAGTCTCCTTTGGTTCAGGTTTATTACTCATCGCTGCCATTTCTGCATTTAATCCTTCGATAAGAAGAGGAATGAGTAATTTACGTATTGCCGTTTCAAAGAAAGATATTCCAGTCTGGACGCTCTTTGCCGGGATGTTAGGCGGATCCTTTGTCGCAGTACAAACTCAGATAGTTCCCGTAATCGGAGTAGCGATCTATTCTGTCGCCTCTATTGCGGGACAGACTGCAGCATCACTGATTGTTGATCGAATTGGACTGACTGGTGGAGGAAAGAAAGAAATATCGGTAAAGCGGGTTACTGCAGCGGGAGTGACTGTTTTAGCAGTATTGGTATCGGTGCTTGATCGCATTGACGCACAGGATCTATCTCTTTGGGCAGTTCTATTTGGATGTGGCGCTGGTGCAATTGTTGGTGTGCAGCGCGCTTTAAATGGTCAAATAAACGAGAGTACAAACCAGAGCTTTGCAACATCATTTCTAAACTTTATTATGGGTACAACTTTCCTAGCAATTTTCTTGTTAATCGGAATGTTAATAAACCGAGCAGATGTCGTGGCTCTGCCCGCTGGACCCTGGTGGATGTATATGGGTGGAACGATTGGCGTTATTTATATCGCCTTTACCTCAACAATTGTGCAACATCTTGGAGTGCTTACCTTCACCTTGATTAGCGTCGGAGGCCAATTGGTTGGGTCGCTCTTAATTGATCTTTATTCACCAACCGAAGGTGTGCAAGTAAGCGTTTACTTATTAACCGGAATCGTTATGACCTATCTCGGGGTTGTTGTGGGCGGCGTCGGTAATTTACCAAAGCTGAAATTAAAGAAGCGGTAATAAAGAAAGCAGCGATTGCGTAAGACGAACTCTTTACCCACGGCAATGTTGCGGCATAGAAACCAGCTAGCGTGATTCCAACCCCCCAAAGCAGAGCCCCCAAGGCGTTTGCTGATAAAAACTTGTAGTAATTCATCTTGGCGGCACCAGCAATTGGTGGAACGAAAGTGCGAATCCAAGGGAAGAAGCGAGCGGCTACTACTGCCCACCAGCCCGTTTTTTCGTAAAAATCCTCGGCATTTATAATCATGCGTTGCATGCGTGGTGATTTTCTCTTATCTAAATATGGACGACCGATTACCCTGCCAATCACAAATCCAACTTGGTCACCGAAAAATGCAGCTAAGAAAATGGCGGAGACTAAAATTACAATATTTATATTTCCGTGTGCCGCGGCAACTAGACCTGCACTAAAAAGTACTGAATCTCCAGGCAAGAAGAAGCCAAATAAAAGCCCAGTTTCGATGAAAACAATGCCAGCAACTACGATATAAAAAATAAATGGTGCAAGTGAAGATAGCTGAGTATCAAAGGATGCGGCTAGCTCCATTTATACAACGCCATAGAGACGATCTCCGGCATCGCCCAAACCAGGAACGATGTAGCCGTGCTCGTTTAATTTTTCATCGAGAGCGCCAGTAACAAGTGTGATCGGAACTCCCGAATTTGCAAAGGCATCTTCAAGAACCTTAATTCCCTCAGGAGCCGAGAGAATACAAATTGCAGTTATGTCATCTGCACCACGTTCGATAAGGAAGTTGATAGCCGCGACTAAAGTTCCACCCGTTGCCAACATTGGATCTAATACAAAACATTGGCGCCCTGATAAATCCTCCGGCAAGCGATTGGCGTAAGTACTTGCCTTAAGAGTTTTCTCATCGCGAACCATTCCGAGAAAGCCAACTTCAGCGGTCGGGATTAATCGCGTCATTCCTTCTAACATTCCCAGTCCGGCGCGCAAAATTGGAACCACGACGGGCCGAGGGTCGGAAAGTTTCAAACCGGTTGTAGTGGTCACTGGAGTCTTTATCGAAACTTTTTCAGTGCGCACATCGCGGGTTGCTTCATAGGCGAGTAAGGTCACAAGCTCCTCGACTAGGTGGCGGAAAGTTGGCGAATCAGTTTTCTCATCGCGCAGAACGGTCAATTTATGGGTAATCAGCGGGTGGTCAGCGACGTGAACTTTCATGGCTCCTACCTTACAGGGGTTTCCAACTCGTCCAATGAGTGGGAATATGTCCAATGTGACGGATGCAATGGTGAACGAAGTAGATATAGCAGTTGCTGCGTGGCACGAGGATGGGCGCTGGAATTTAGCGCTGTTACCGGATGCACATGATTTACCGCACATTATTGAACGTCTGAAGTCGCAACAAACCAATGGTGGTGCAATCGCTCTTTTGGCGATCGATGAAGAATTCTTTATTTTGATTCGAGTTTTAGGTTCTCATATAAGCATGTTCTTAAGCGATGTTACTTGCGCCATGGATTACGCAGTAGCTTCGGATTTTCTTGAACTTTGCGATTTAGATTCGCCGGAAGAGGATGAAGAACCGTTACCGGTTGGCCATTTAGATATTTTGGCAGATCTCGGCGTAAATCAGATGGAGCTCTCCGCACTCTGTGATGATGCCGAACTATTTCCTGATGAACAATTGGAAGCCATCGCAAGTCGTTTAGGATTCGCTGAACAATTTGCTGAGTTATTGGAGTTATAAGAATTCCTAACCAAACACCAGAATCTTTAATGGATCAGGCAATTGCGATCGCAAGGAAAGCAACCGCAACGGGTGACGTTCCTGTCGGTGCAATTGTTATTAATAGCGACGGCGTGATTATCGGAACCGGCGCCAATGAACGTGAAGCAAAGAGCGATCCAACTGCTCACGCTGAAATCGTCGCGCTAAGAAGCGCAGCCGCCCGTATGCAAAATTCAAGACTCGATGGCTGCACATTGATAGTCACGCTAGAACCTTGTGCGATGTGCGCTGGTGCAATCGCGCAGGCGCGGATTTCACATTTAATTTTTGGTGCGTGGGATGAAAAAGCAGGCGCGGTGGGCTCAGTTTGGGATGTTATTAGAGATCCACGGGCGCTTTATAAAGTGAACGTTACCGCTGGAATCCGCGAGGCCGAATGCGCCAAACTTTTAACTGACTTTTTCGAAAACCAGCGCTGATTTAAACCAGTAATTGGTAAGAAGGATTCAAGATAGTTAATACACCTTCTTCTTCACCAACCATGCCTTCTGCACGAATTTGTGTTCCAACTTCTAAGCCAGCGATTTCGCGACGACCCAAGAAATTAAGAGTGACGCCGCCCGATTCATCCCAAACTTCGACCTGGAGCAATGGCGCAGAGCCTTTTGCAGCGCTCTTAATTGCAGTCACTTGCCCCTGCACTTGAGCACGTTGGCGCCACGTTATCTTGCCAATCGGGGTCAAATTTTCCGCGTAATGGCTCATCGGCTCGACGGGCTCAATAACATCTTTAACCGCTTTAAATTCCTTTTCAATTTTTACAGTTGCACTCTTTACTGCCGGCTGCGCTTGAACAGTTAATCGCGAACCGGAAGTAATGCGATCAACGTCAAACGGCACAATCGTTGCAACCACTCGTTGAAGCTGCGAAATTGGCGCAGCAATTTCTTCTGCAGTCTGATCATGAAGAAGACGACCCAAGAAACCCGAATACGCGCGACGGGGAAGTAGCAAAGTTAACTCGACATCATTCTTTTCGGTCATTCGGATTGCGTAATCAACTGCAGAATTAGCAAGACGGCGATCCGGGCAGTCGATGAGCTCGAGCGTCACATCATCTAGCGCATCTGAAGCAGCCCACGCGTTCTTGATTTCTTCGGCGCGACGATCATCTATCACAAAGTGGACAGCGCTCAAATTACGGGGCTTAAGGCTTCGCGCATATCTAATGGCACCGACAGTTGCGATATCAACGTTATCTACTAAAACGGTTACGTTGTGACGCGCAATCGTGGTTGCTCGCTCTTGTTCTTGTCTAACTAAAAGCGCCTCTTGTTCCCGTGTGTATTGGCGGCGCAAACGTAAGAAAGTCATTACTAAAATTGGTGCGGTTACAAGAACCAACCAGGCACCTTCTGTGAATTTAACTACTGAGAAAATAATGACGATTACTAGCGAAACGGATCCGGCGAGAGCATTGATTACAACTCGCAGTTGCCATCCCTTTGGCTTGGTACGTAGTGAATGTTTGGTCATTCCGAATCCTGCCAAAGTAAAACCGGTAAAAACTCCAAGAGCATAGAATGCAACAAGGTGCTCAACTGAACCCGCAGTGATGATTACTAAAAGAAGTCCGCCACCAGCGAGCAATAAAATTCCATTTGAAAATGCTAAGCGGTGGCCACGTTTGGTCAATTGTCGAGGCAGATAGCCATCGGTAGCAACGAAGTTACAAAGCAGCGGAAATGCACTGTATGTGGTGTTTGCGCCCGCAAAGAGAATAAGCATTGTTGCTAGCTGAACCATAATGAACATCACGCTGCCGAAGGCGCCTTCTCCAACCGTCGCTTTTGCAATTTGCGAGATTACCGTTGGAGTCCCGGATTCATATGGCATGGCGTGAATGTGATGTGCGAAGTAAGAAACACCCAGAACCAGAGTTCCGAGGATGCAACTCATTACAACCAATGTTCGCTTGGCGTTTACGTGCTCTGGAGTCTTGAAAAGAGCAACGCCATCAGAGATAGCTTCAAGTCCAGTCAGTGATGATCCGCCGTTTGCAAATGCGCGAAGCAGAATAAATATTGCAGCTCCAGTTAATAAACCTTGTTCTTGTCCAATATGAACTGCTCCGGGTAGATCAGTCGCAAGAGTTGGCAGAGTTCCTTGCGATAAACGCCAGAGCCCCATTCCGAAAACAATCATCATGCAACCGACGAAGAAGTAAGTCGGGAAGGCAAAAGCTTTGCCAGCTTCTTTAACACCACGAAGGTTTCCATAAGTTAATAGCACAATGACTGCAAAAATCATCGGCATCTTCCAGGATGCCAGAGTTGGGAAAGTAGAAATGATTGCTGCCACACCTGCCGCTGATTGGATTGCAACAGTGACTATGTAATCAAGCATCAGTGCAACGGCCGCAATTTGTGCGACTACCGGACCGAAATTATCGCGCGCAACAATATAAGCGCCACCAGTCTTTGTATAAACATCAATTACATTTCGGTAAGAAAGTGTAATTAAAACTAAAATTGCTAAAACAACTGCGGTCATTGGCATCAAAATTGCAAAAGCGGCAAGGCCAAATGCGGGAAGCAAAGCAATCAAAATTTGTTCACTGCCGTAAGCAGAAGATGAAATACAGTCAGATGAAAGAATCCCAAGGGCGTAACGTTTTGCTAAGCGCTGGTGCCCTAGAGAATGTCGGTTTAAAGCACCGCCCAAGAAAGATCGCTTAATTTTGTAGCTAAGCGGATCTTTTAGGTGAGCATGATCCTGAAGGGCAACAGGCTGTGGCGCACCATCTGTCCAAGACTTTGGCACACGAACTCCTTCAGTTACCGCGGCTAGCGCGTCTAATTACCTTTTCAGTATGCTCATCTTATGCGCACTCAGTTATATATAGATGGTCAATGGGTCGATGGAAACGGCACTTTGGATGTAATTGATCCAAGCGACGGCTCAGTGATCGCGAAAGTTGCGACCGCCGGAGATGCCGAAATCGAAGCCGCGCTAACTGCCGCCGATCGCGCCGCACCTGCCTGGGCCAAGACCGCTCCCCGAGTTCGTGGAGAAATTCTGCGCAAGGCATTTGATCTTATGACGCAAGAAGCCGATTACTTGGCCGAATTAATTTCCAAAGAAAATGGCAAAGCTCTGCCAGATGCAAAGGGCGAAGTCGCCTACGCCGCCGAATTTTTCCGCTGGTTCTCTGAAGAAGCAGTTCGTATCTCTGGAGATTTCCGAATGTCACCAAGTGGTGACAAGCGCATACTTGTTACGCACCAACCAGTTGGTCTTTCCATTCTTATAACTCCGTGGAATTTCCCAGCCGGAATGGCAACGCGCAAGATCGGCCCCGCAATTGCTGCTGGCTGCACCATGATTTTAAAACCAGCGGGTGAAACACCACTTACCGCGCTCGCCATCGTCGATATTTTAGATCGCGCAGGTGTTCCTAAAGGAGTGGTTAATTTAATCTTGCCAACTCCGACAGGTCCAGCCATCGCCAAGATGTTGCACGATAAGCGTGTAAAGAATCTTTCATTTACTGGATCAACTGAAGTTGGTCGCATAATTCTGAAAGAAGCTGCTGACAATGTAATTCGCTGCTCAATGGAGCTCGGCGGCAATGCGCCATTCGTCGTTATGGATGATGCCAACTTAGATGAAGCGGTTAAGGGTTTAATGCTTGCAAAGATGCGCAATGGCGGCGCAGCTTGCACCGCTGCAAATCGTGTTTATGTGCAACGACCTGCTGCAAAAGAATTTATGGAAAAGTTTGCTGCTGCAATGGGTGCATTTGTTATGGGTCGCGGTCGCGATGCGGGAGTTCAACTTGGTGCCAGCGTTTCGGTTAAAGAACGTAACAAGATCGCGGAACTCGTTGATAACTCAATAAAAGCAGGCGCAAAGGTATTAACCGGCGGGAAGACTCCTGATGGTCCAGGTGCTTTTTATCCTGCAACAGTTCTTGAAGTAGAAAAGCATGCAGAAATCTTGAACCATGAAGTATTTGGCCCCGTTGCTCCCGTTGTTATTTTCGATACCGATACTGAAGCGATTGAATTAGCGAATAGCACTGATTTCGGTCTCATTAGTTATGTCTATTCTGAAAATTTAAAGCGTGCAATTCAGATATCCGAAGCAATTGAATCCGGAATGGTTGCAATCAACCGCGGACTTATTTCAGATCCTGCCGCTCCATTCGGTGGAGTTAAGCAATCGGGCTTAGGTCGCGAGGGTGGCTTTGATGGAATTCACGAATTCCTCGAGACTAAATACATCGGCGTCGAGATTTAGTTTCCGCAGTTCAATTTCACAACGTTCACACTTCTAGTATTACCTGCATATTGCCATTTTCCTTGAATAAGCGCCTTGGAATAGACAACTCCGAAGTACGAGCTTGGTCTCGAGTTAATACATAAGACTTTAGAATCTTGAATTTTCACAATTAAACCCGAAGATTTTGGAGAATTGGGATTAGTTTGAGAGCGATGCATTAGATAATTCGAAAATTTTCCGGCTTTATAAATTTCAAGGGTTAAAGTGACGCGTTCTTGCCTAACATTACAAACGGATTTTGCATTCACTTTAATTACTCTAATTCCAGAATTGCGTTGTATCGAAGTTGAGATATGTGCGTCATCAACTTCAATTCGACAAGTTGCCTTTGGTGATCGAGAAGCAGGCGTTGGGATCGCAGAACAACTTGCGGCGGTGAAATTTGAAATGAGAAAAATTATAGTGGTGAGGCTGAAGATAGTATTTCTTAGGTATGAGTTTAATTTCATACCTCATAGTGAGTTAAATCTTAAAATATTGAATTGCGTTATCCACAGATTGCTATTCTTGAACTAAGTAAGTCGCCCGGCCATTAGACTTCAATTCAGAATTTGCGTGACTGAAGCTTCCAGCGACTTGCTCTTTTAGGTCTGCTTCTCCCATTTTTCTTCTTCGTTCGATGTCTTCGAATATCTGGTTCATGAGCTGAGTCATTTCGGCTTCATTGTCGAACGTTTTGATATTGAACCAACGGAAGTGATTTGTTTCTGGGTCGAATTTGTGATGGCGGACTGTGTAACTGAGGATGGACTCATTATTTGGATTAATTTCAGCCATGTGAGCAACCATCCTTTCGATAAGAGATTCTCATAACGCTAAAAGGATATTTTAAATCAGCGCGCGGAGGATGAGGGATTTGAACCCTCGAAAGGTTGCCCTTTACACGCTTTCCAAGCGTGCGCACTCGGCCGCTATGCGAATCCTCCTGGCGAGATTGCTCCCGACTGGCTAAGGGTAACGGGGTAATAACTATGATTACGCCAGATCCCTCACGCGGCATTACCGCGCTGAACTCCCCCAGGGTAGGAATACAGCAAGGGTAGGCGCGCTCTAATGGGTGCGTGGGGGGTCCTTTATATAGTGCCAGTCGGTACTTTGTAATAGGTTGTAATTATTGTCGCGCAGAAGAGAGGAGTGAACATGTCACTCGCGTTGTATCGCAAGTATCGACCATCTGTATTTGCAGATGTCATCGGTCAAGAACATGTCACTGTGCCGCTTTCTAATGCGCTGACATCTGGCAAAACACACCACGCTTATTTATTTAGCGGACCACGTGGTTGCGGAAAAACTTCTAGCGCTCGCATCATGGCGCGCTCACTTAACTGCGAACAAGGCCCAACCCCTACACCTTGCGGTCTCTGCCAATCTTGTAAAGATTTAGTTGCAAACGGTCCAGGATCACTCGATGTTATTGAACTCGATGCGGCAACTCACGGTTTAGTCGATGATGCGCGCGACTTACGCGATAAAGCATTCTTCGCACCAGTACAGAGCCGATACAAAATTTACATTATTGACGAGGCACATCAGCTTGGACCCGGCGCAGCAAATGCGCTTTTAAAAGTTGTTGAAGAACCACCCCCTCACGTAATTTTTATCTTTGCCACAACCGAACCTGAAAAGCTAATTGCAACTATTCGTTCTCGTACCCACCATTATCCATTCCGACTTGTTCCACCTGGAACGCTGGCCGAACACATGGAAAAGATTTGTAAAGAAGAAGGCGCAACTGTTGCTAAAGGTGTGATTCCACTTGTGGTTCGCGCAAGCGGAGGCTCAGTTCGTGATGCACTTTCGGTGCTGGGACAGCTATTGGCTGGCGCCGGCCCAGATGGAGTCAGCTACGAAATCGCGATTCAATTGCTTGGTTTCACCGATGGCGCACTTCTTGATGATGCAGTTGATGCACTAGCCGCCCGTGATGGTGCAACGCTCTTTAAAACCGTCGATCGGGTGATCGAATCAGGGCACGATCCACGTCGCTTTGCGAGTGATTTCCTAGAACGTTTGCGCGATTTAATGATCGTCGATGCACTTGCTGCCACCAATGCAAATTCAATTCTTCGCGAACTTCCTGATGATCAAATAGAACGTATGCGTACCCAAGCGGCAAACATCGGGGCAGCAAACTTATCTCGCTGCGCAGATATCGCAGCAGAAGGTTTAACTCAGATGCGCGGTGCAACTGCGCCACGATTAATTCTCGAACTAATCTGCGGCCGCATGTTGCTACCTGGCGGCGACAATTCCGAAGCCGGAATGTTGTCCCGCATCGAACGTTTAGAACGCGTCGAAAACATTTCCACCCCCGTTTCATCTCCAACACCACCTGCAATTTCGAAGATTTCAAAAGCAGCGAAAGATGAAGTAATTCCAACGGTAGTAGCTGAAAAGGAAGCAACAGAAGGAGATTCTAAAGAAGCTGTTCCCGAATCTCCGAAGGTTGCTTCCGAAAAGCAAGATAAACCAGTTTCTTCGAAGACTTTCGATATCGCAGGTTTACGCCGCCTTTGGCCAGATGTAATCGAGAACGTGAAGAAGCGCCGTCGCTTAACTTGGTCCCTCCTCTCCGCCTCCGCTCAAATAGTTGCAGTAGACGAGAAGTTAATAACAATTGGAATCGTCAACGCTGGCGCCCGTGATTCATTCGTTAGATCTGAATCAGATGAAATTCTGCGCCAAGCCTTTATCGAAATCGTTGGAATCGATCGCAAGATCGAAGTAGTTGTTGATACATCTATTGATACAACATCAACTCCTGAAGCGCGTTCGGTACGTAAAGATGAAGCGCCATCAGATAAAAACTTATTGTCAGGTGCAGCGCTCTTAGCCGCTGAACTCGGAGCAACAGTTATTCCTGAAAAGAAAAAGAGTTAATGAGCACTGGTATGTACGAAGGTGCGATCCAAGACCTCATCGATGCTTTAGGTCGTTTGCCCGGTATTGGACCGAAGAGTGCGCAACGAATTGCATTTCATATTTTGCAGAGCGATGGTGACGCTGCACTTGCCTTAGTTGATGCGATTCGCACCGTAAAGGAACGAGTTAGATTCTGCGATCAATGCGGAAACGTTTCTGAAGAAACCGAATGCCGCATCTGCCGCGATCCACGGCGCGATCCATCAGCAATATGTGTGGTTGAAGAGAGCAAAGATGTAATTGCCATTGAACGCACTCGCGAATTCCGCGGCAAGTATCACGTTCTTGGTGGAGCAATCAGCCCAATCGATGGCATCGGCCCTGACCAACTGCGCATCCGCGAGTTGATGGTGCGTTTATCTGATTCAAATATCACCGAAGTAATTCTTGCTACCGATCCAAACCTAGAAGGCGAAGCAACGGCGACTTACTTAGCTCGTTTGATAAAACCGTTAGGAATAAAGGTCTCTCGCTTGGCCAGCGGTCTTCCAGTCGGGGGCGATCTTGAATATGCCGATGAAGTTACGCTCGGCCGCGCCTTTGAGGGTCGTCGTAACGTAGAAGGCTAAACGTCTCACTATTTGAACGCACCGCTGTCTCAATAATTGAGATTTTCCATAATTGGGTGGCTCGATCGTAGAAATTGCTTCACTATTGACCTATGGGACTTATCGTTCAAAAGTACGGCGGATCCTCCGTCGCTGATGCCGAGGGCATGAAGCGCGTGGCTGCCCGCATTGTGGCGGCTAAAAAGGATGGCAACCAGGTCGTCGTTGTTGTCAGCGCAATGGGCGATACCACTGATGAATTGATCGATTTAGCAAATGCCGTTACCCCGATTCCGGGCGGACGCGAACTAGATATGTTGCTTACCGCTGGTGAGCGAATTTCTATGGCGCTACTTGCAATGGCGATTTCAAATTTAGGACACGAAGCTCGTTCATTTACCGGTTCACAAGCTGGAGTTATTACCGATTCTGCTCACGGTCGCGCACGCATTATTGATGTGACTCCAGGGCGAATTCAAGAAGCGCTTAACGATGGCGCAATTGCAATTGTGGCGGGCTTCCAAGGAATTTCGCAAGATACAAAAGACATCACAACACTTGGTCGCGGTGGATCAGATACAACTGCTGTCGCACTCGCCGCAGCGCTCGATGCCGATGTCTGCGAAATTTACACAGATGTTGATGGCGTCTTTAGCGCCGATCCACGCGTTGTTCCATCTGCTCGCAAATTAAAAACAGTTACTTATGACGAAATGTTGGAACTCGCCGCCGCTGGTGCCAAAGTTCTGCACTTGCGTTGCGTTGAATATGCCCGTCGTTACAACTTACCAATTCACGTCCGTTCATCATTTTCACCAAACGAAGGAACCTGGGTGGTTGAAAACCATCCTGAAGGAGGAAACATGGAGCAAGCAATCATCTCGGGTATCGCACACGATAAATCCGAAGCCAAGATCACCATTGTTGGCGTTCCAGATCGCACCGGTATTGCTGCTCGCATCTTCCAGGCAATTGCAGATGCTGACATCAACATCGACATGATC
>Ga0214919_10002009_pt1 | contig 32471 bp, 33 predicted proteins | sample LL1503_MetaG_FD_177994 | JGI IMG/M metagenome (GOLD analysis project Ga0214919, IMG submission 177994) | Freshwater microbial communities from Lake Lanier, Atlanta, Georgia, United States - LL-1503 | ecosystem: Environmental > Aquatic > Freshwater > Lake | place: USA: Georgia | collected... | reverse complement strand
ATTTTAAAATAATTGAAAAAAAGAAAATAAAAAGAAAAAGAAAAAACGATTTTGGACTAGGCTATGCCTATACGTTACACGTAGTCCAAAATCGTTTTTTCTTTTTCTTTTTATTTTCTTTTTTTCAATTATTTTAAAATTCCTAAATCTATTTTTTTCCATTTTCATTAGAATAAACGATTATGCAAATTTACTCTAATCAAGTTGATTAGAATAAACGATTATACAAATTTACTCTAATCAACTTGATTGGAATAAACGATTATGCAAATTTACTCTAATCAAGTTGATTGGAATAAACGATTATGCAAATTTACTCTAATCATTTTGATTAGAGTAAATCCATTAACAAACTTTAAAATAAAAAAATCGACAAGAAAAACCATATTTTTGATCTTTTATTTTATCATCTCTCGATTTCTCTCGAACGCAGTTTTGTTTTTTTTGATAAAAAATAATTAACGACGACGAAGAGATTTTCGACGATATTTTCGAATTTTCTTCTTTTTGGTTCCTCCTCGCGGACTATTTCCAGAATGTTTGGTATTTTTATGTGTAGAAGAATGATGTTGAGTATTCGATTTGTTACTCGTTAATGCGTTACTATATGATTTTTTTTTATTATTGGATTCATGTAGAAAAGGCCTACTAATAATTTCTTTAATTAAATGAAAATCTTCTGTAGAAGGAAGAAACTTTTCTCCCATTTTACGGTTCATTTCTTGCAAACAAATAATTTCTCCCAAATTATCTATTTGCATTGTTGGATGATAATAACAATTTTTTCTATACTTACCAGGTAAATCCGGATGTTGTGTAGTTTTATGAAAATAAATAACCGGTATTTTTTTATCTTTTGTGTTCGATTGATATTGTTTATTTGGAGGTTTAATTCTAACTTTACCAAAATGAAAATGATTATCCCATAATTTATCTCCTATTTGTTCTGGAATCGTGAAATATAATCCATCTGTACCAGTTTTGGAAATATATATTTTCGTAATACCTATTTTAATGTATCTATCAGATAATGTGTTTTTTTCTGGCGGTTGATTGGTATATTTCTCTTTTTTATAGTGCCATATTTCTCTAGGATTAGAATAATCGGGTATTAAATGAGAATCCTCTGTATAATAATTATAAAAGGTATCATAATCAAAATAAAAACTATTCATTTGTACTAATATATATTATAATGACATATGTTGTAAGAGATTATAATACACCTAGAAGTGACTCTGGAGATATTAAAATATATTTATCGAATAAAAACAAATTATGTGTAGATATTTTAGATTTACATGAGGACGGTCAAGCATGGATGTATATTTATTATCCTTTAAATAATAATTTATATGATACGATTCTCTCGATTCTAAACCAAATCTCTACCGAATTATCATTAGAAAATGAATTTATCAGAGATGCTAAATATCGAGATATAGTAACGATTCCAGAACCAATAGAAAACTGTCAGTATTTTCATTATTGGGGGCATTATATTCCTTTTACCAGAGAATCGGTGGATTTGCTAGAAGAATATGAAAGTGATCGAGAGGAGGATGAGGAAAGTTATGTAATTCGAGGTGATCTACTAGAAAATGGAAAATTAATATATGATAAACCAATAAAGAGTAATCATTGTTCTTATAAATAAATGATAGACGTTATTCGTGATTTCAATACTCCTACCAACGATATAGGAGAGATTACTGTATATTTAACGAATAAAAAAAACATTAGAGTAACGATTCTAAATGTACATGAACATGGATATTATGATTTTGGCCAAGCTTGGATACGTATCAAAAATCCACATAATATAGACATTTACGATGCATTTCTTGCTATTTTGAATACAATAACTCATGATATTTTCCAAGAATTATTAAATATAATAAGAGCAGATGGTGATTTAGATCCAGAAATTACAGTAGAATCTCTAACACCAAACTACAAAGATATTATTCCAATCGATGATAATAATCCTACCCAAGAACCCGTATTTTCTGGAAGTCATTGGGGAGATTATATTCCTTTTACAAGAGAATCGGTACAATTTCTAGAAGAAGTAGATTGGGATGATGAAGATGATGAGCATGATATAGGAGAATATGTTATATATGGTGAGATTCTAGAAAATGGAGAATTCATTTATGATAAAAAAATAAGAAGTCATGATTATCGGTATGAAGAAGATAATAATACAGATTCAGAAACTGATTCAGATCGTTTTTAGATTATCTCTTGGCATGATGATGCATCTTTCTTTCCGTCTTTCAGACGGAAAGGTTAGATATTTCGAAACGCCATATCTCTTCTCATTATAATAACCATTCTAACAAGATTTATTCTAATGAACTCCATTAGAGTAAATCCATTAACAAACTTTAAAATAAAGATATAAAGATTTTTCGAGAGAAAAACGTACCATAAAAAAATATGTCGAAAAAAACCGCGCAAAATTCTCTCACCATCAGTAACAAAAAAATCATCGAATTCTATGAAAAAAACACGAGCATCGATTTCGAAAATATCAACGTGTTAATGGTCGATCTCTTCGAAAATGTGCTCCAAGATGCGACCCAAAACCTGACAAAAACGATCAGTTCGCAAATTCTCTCGGAATGCAAAGAAAATCGAGAGAAAATCCTCGAATTAAATCATCATCTTCTCTCTATTCAAAACCAAATCCAAAAACTGAATACCGATCTCACCTTGAAAACCCACGATGTGAAAAAAGAATACGTCGAAGAGATGAAATCCCTTCTTACCGTACATACCAACGAAAAAATCAAAGTTCTCTTCGATAATATGAACGAACAAATCTTGGATAAACAGAAATTATTATTACATGTTTTCAAAGAAGATTCTCAAACCACATCCGAAAACAACACCAATCGTATTATCGACAAAACCATGTTAGCTTTAAACGAAGTCAATAACCAATCTCTCAACAGAATCACTTCTCTCGTCGAACAAAATGCCAATCATCTGATGGAAAAAACCAAAAACATTATCAACGATATTATTCCAGAGAATCAAGAGAAATGTACCAAACAAATCCAAGAAAATATCAAGAATTTCTTTACTCTCTTGAATGAAGATACCAAGAAAATCATTTCTAATAATTCGGAAATCACTACTTTTCTCTCGAAATACCAAGAAAAAATAAATACTTCTGAAAAAACGTCTTCGGAAATATTGGGAGAAGTCAAAACCATCCTGAATCGAAACAAAGACGAAAATATCTCTCAATTCATTCAGAATTTCGATACTAAATATAATATTTTATTGCAAGGAATCCAAACTCCCATTGTCTCCGTGATAAATTCGACGGAAGAAAGAATTAATTCCACCTTGAATAATCTCCATTCTTCTACCAAAGAAAGTAATATCTCTCAAACCAAAGTCATGAATGATCTAGAAGAATTCCTGAATAAATATCGTAACTCTAGTTTCAAAGGACAATTAGGAGAAAATCATTTATCTTCCGTTCTTACCAAAATGTTTCCGACTGCGGAAATCATCGATACTTCCAAACTCACTTCTTCTTGTGATTTCCAACTGAAACGAGAGAACAAAGATGCCATTCTGATTGAAAACAAAGATTATAACGTCAATGTCGATCCAAAAGAAGTCAAGAAATTCATCGGAGATTGTGAAGCCCGATCCTCTCACGGTATTTTTCTCTCGCAAAACACCGGAATCACTTCCAAAAACAATTACCAGATCGATATTATGGGCGGAAAAATCCTAGTATATGTCCATAATTGTGAATATCAATCCAATAAAATACAAATTGCTATCGATATTATCGATACTTTGTCACAAAAACTGAAAGATCTGAATATCGAAGATAACAAAGACGAAATGGTGTTTTCGAGAGAAGTGATGGAAGAAATCAATTCCGAATATCAACTCTTGATCTCTCAAAAAGAAGCCGTTATTCATTATGTCAAAGAATTCCAGAAGAATTTAGTGATTAAATTAGAAGAAATTCGTTTGCCAAAACTAGAGAATATCTTACCTCTCAATCTGACTTCTCTGAATGCCAATAAAAAAGTATTTAAATGTGAAGTATGTGGTACGTTTGTGACCGATAGCGGGAGAAGTCTCTCGGCTCATCAACGATGGTGTGGGAAAAAAGGAGTTTAGGGAATATTTACCATGTTAAAAAACTCAACATATTTTTTTACCCAATTAATATATAATAATGCCGCAAACATTTCAAAATATATCTGAATCGGATATCAGAGAGGGAATCAGGGTTATCCATAAACAAAGTAATATTCCATATATAATAACGGAAATCAAGAATGGTCAAATCGTGTTACGTCCAGATTCATTTATGGTTTTGCCAGAAACAATAAATAATTATTTTGGATATGTTATTGCCAAAACAAAAGGTGGTCGCAAATCTCTTTGTCGAAAACACAGAAACGACAAAAAAACCAGAAGATGTCGTCGTTAAACGTTACGTTTATTTTCTTGTCAGATCAGCAAGAAAATAAAACTCGAGAGAAGTATCTTGGCAGTACGATGCATCCTTTTCGTTCTTCCTTTGGAAGAACGGGGATATTTCTAGTCGCCATATCCTTTCTCTTTTTCTCTCTCCTTTATTTCTTATTAAATTCCATAATAAATGATTTTAATTCATGTGTATCTCTAACGTTAGAATTCCCTAATTTTACATTGGATGGACGTTTTATATCTAAAATTACACCGACCAAAAAGAAAAATGAGACAAAACTCAGTTATCACTTATATATTTTATAACTATGTTTCAAGTAATTCCTTAAGTGTTCTTCTGTAATTTTACTATTGATAGTTCTATGGAAACAGGAGAAAGACCTGAAAAGTATAGAAGAGAATACATAAGTCGCAAACTTCAATAAAATAGGCTAACCATTACAGAATTGTAATTGTGAAATAGTCTAATGCCCTTTAGGGTGCTTTTACATTACTGAAAAGAGATTTGAGTAATTAATTTTTTATTTTTTTATATTAAGTTTGTCTCATTTTTCTTTTTGGTCGGTGTAATATTGGTACTCATTATACTACAAATTGATATATTTTATTTTGTAAAAATATATATGCTATAATTTTACACATCGAATATTTGCTAAACTTTCAGTGTAAGAGAACAAGCCTTTACGGCCAAAAAATTGACGTCTCTTTCTCTTCCCTAGTTCCAAAGTAACTAACAAGTATCATATCTTAATAATATGATCGATATTGAAGAAATCAATTATATTAGAAAAAAACAAGGAGAATGGTTTGGTTACCCTCCTTGTTGTGTCCGATCGTTTCTTTCCTTTATGAATGGAAAAGGCAAGAGACATCCTATTCAAAATAAAAATTCCCATCCAGAAGGATTCGTTCCGTGTCTGAAACACGCCAAACTCTTAGAGAAGAAACAAATTACTATGAGAGAGGTCATCCAATATCGCGTTTGTAGCATCAGATTTGCGTTTGATGATTATATGCATTCCGAAAATTTTCGAAATGCATATCAACTGGCCATAGAAGACAAAGTAGTATTTCAAGCATGGATCCAAGAGAGTAAAAATAGTAAAGAGAAACGGGCAAGAAAATAATTGTTTGATTTTGTTTGTTGTAAATTTTAAAAAAATAAAAAAGAGAGGACTGCCTTTGAGTCTATCTCTTTTTTTATGGATTTCAAAGAACATTAGCATAGACGGTATATACAGCTGGTTGATTCATATAGGTCATTAATAACTGTTTATCTGTATCTGAATTGGTTAATTCTCGAAAGACAGTATTCATATTGGATTTCTGATATACCATATATTTAGTTGCAGTCCGCATTATTTCATCTTTATTTTCATCTGTAATATCTACTATTTTACCGGTTATTTTACCTCCAAAAAAGATATATTGATATCTCATTCTTTTTCGGTTTTTCATTTTATTATTACGTGTCGTTTTCCGATACATTCGTTTGGATCGTTTGGTTCTTTTATTTCTCGTGTTGAAAAAGGATTTCATACTATAGGTTAATATAAAATATAGATATATATTTTTATATTGTAAAAAATCTCCTAAATAACCAGAAGAGAAAGTATAAGAGAATAATATAGAACGGAACGTAAGAAAGAACATGATGATGCATGAATATCTTCGAGCATTTGTGATTGGATCTTCGTTTCTCGTATTTTTTCCCTTTTTTTTATATCGTTAGCAAGATGGATCCGAAATACCTGAATTATTCCTATGTCTCTTATACTTTTGTAGCTCCTGTTTTTTTAGGATTCGCCAATATGTTCTCTCTTTTTCTTCAAAATACTTTTCAGTTATCCAAAGAAAATCGATTCTTATCCATTAGTCTTTTAGCACCTACTATCGTGTTTTCCTATGTGATCTATTCGAAAAAATATAAGAAAGAAATACCTTATTATCCTATCTATCTCTATCTCTTGTATTTTTTCGTTTGGAATTTCGTCGTATATTCTTTGGATTCTTATGTATAATCAAATATAATCAATACTTACTATAAAAAATATAAAATAGTTTCGAGAGAAAAAAAAAAGAAATGAGAGTGTGTCTTATCTTCCGAGGTGAAAATGTGCGAGAAAACTATACTAATCGAAAATACATCGATATTCTCATGTGTTGGAATAATATCCAGAAAACCATGATCGATGATCTCCGAAATCAAGGACATTCTTGTGATATAGCTTTTGTCACTTATGCGAGTGTTATTCTCGAAGAAATTCAAACCAATATATCTCCCAAATATTTGTTATTACATGAAAAAATCGATCAAAGTACGAATTTTCAAGATGTAGTTTCTTTTATGCATGATCATCAACAAGAATATGATCGTTTTGTCATTCTCCGATGTGATTTTCGATACCGAATTCCAATTACTCAATGGCCCAAATGGCAAGAGAATGGAATATTTTTGATGAATCGAGATGTATATTGGCCAAGAGATAAATTATATTCTGATGTTATCTTTATCGTCGATTCTCCTGAATTACAGGTTTTTTCAAAGGCATTTGAAGTTTCTAGAGCTGAAACTATTCATGGATTAGGTCAATATTTATATAATCATCATCATACGTTTTATTTATTATATGATGGATATTATCATATGGATAAACATCCATTATGTTCTCTTGCTTCCATAGAAGAAGCAGAACCTGATCTAGAGAATCCCTTAGTATTTGAACCAATAACGGATGTTTCCCCTTGGAATTAAATGTATAACTTATATACTAAGTTACAGAACAATAAAAATATTCCATTTTTATTGTTCAACGGTGTAAAAGAACCGGGAAGTCAGAAGTATATCACCATCTTCCGCTTTATTTCTTGCATACCTTTGAAAATGTCGATATCCATCGTTTTGAGCATATTATAAAACCGTTTTATCTGTAATTTTGTTGCTTTTTCGTTTCTCTCGATCCACGATTTTTCTGATTCTGCGAGAAATATCTTCATATTTCAATTCTAGTATCGTTTCATTCATTTCAGAGAGATCGATATATAACATACTCCCTAATGCCGCTCCCAATTCTCCTTTCCATTTCTTCGTATCTCTCATTTCGGTTTCTAATACGACCGGTATCATGTTTTGAGACCCTAATTGATTCATCGCATAAGAAAACTCATATTTACAATTATCGGTCATATCAATTCCATTCACTTTGTCGCGATATTCTTTGGTAATGAATACCACGACACATTTCGTATTATCGATTCCTTCCGCCATTCGAAATCGGATATTTCCATCCATTTGATTTTCATCGAACCATGTTTTCCATCCTCGTTTTTGTAATTCTAGATTCACTTTCTTCACAAATGCATGGTTTTTATTCTGTTCTCCCCAATTATGCGAGAGAAAACAATCGGTTTTTACAGAAGATGATATTGAAACATCCGGTGTATGTTGTCGTGGAATAAGAGGTAAGATGAAATTATCTATTGACAAGGTATTCGTATTCGTATGTTCTGGTATAATATCTTTGCAAGAATAAAATGGTTTTATGGATAGTGCCGAAGGTAAGGAAGGCAAAGAGAGAATGGAATCCGATTCCGACATTCGTCTTTTCTTGCCATTCTGACTTCTAACACCATAATTGTTTTTTAATAACCATTCATTCACGTTTTCTTCTGCAAGAAAAACCTTCGCATATATTTTCCCATGACGATCGGTACTAACATCTCTCAATCGGATGACTTGATGTTCGATTTTCTTGGTCAGTATTTGTTTGGTTGTGGATCCGTTTTCTTTATCTATCGGTGCGGTAACACTATCTAAATGAATTGTGAATTGATAGATCAGGGCTGAAAACACATTTTCTCCCAAAAAAGGGATTTTGGTCGCAATGGAAAACGTATCTCCAGTATATATTTTCAACACTTTTCCGTAATAAATAGGTGGAACGAACATCGGTACATTTGACCAGTCTTTTTCTTTCAGTTCGGACCAATCAATGTTTTCTTGTAGAGTCTTCGTTTTAGAAAATAATATATAAGTGTATTATATATTATTGTTTGTCTTCTTTACTTTGTTAATTAATTAGATGATGAAATTCACCGACATTTCTCATTTCAATCGTCTCTCGGATTATTTACCGATACTCAATGCCGCAATCTTGACTGATTTGGGAGGAATCGTCTTGCTTCTAAGTAAAAATATTGAATCGAAATATTTGAGAGAATGGTACAAGAAATATACTCTTTCAGCCGTGATTATGGATGTATTGATTCTAGTGATTGGTGCAGTATTGGCTCGTTTGGCATATCCTCTTCTTTTTTCTTCTTCGAGATTCTCTTTGATTGGGTTAGCTGGGTTAGCAGTGGCAATACAGATTACACATGATATCTTGTTTGCAGTGGGATTTAATATGGTTTCAAGAGGCAAAAGCGGTATTGCGGATTTATTCCAAGATTATGGAAAAGAAATCGGGGTTTGGATCTTGGTAGCGGATGCTATCATGATGGTTTCCACGATCGTCTTTGGATCTCTTTTTGCTTCTCTTTCTCTCCATACGAATATTCTCTTGTTGATTGGTTTGGTATATTTGATACCATACTTGTTGCTTTCATTTTGATTTGGATTGTCTAATAAAAATATAAGGATTACCGCAACAAATATTATATAACGTAAATAAAATGGACCAATCGAAAGGAACGATTTATCTGAGAGATAATGCTTGGTATAAAACAGAAAATGTCGTAAAAATGGGTGTATCCTCTACTGTAAAAAATAGAAATACTACCTATATTACAGGCGAAATCGAAAGAGGAGAATATATATTGATTGTGGAAATACCATTAGAAAAAATGAAAATACTCGATAAATGTTTGAAAATGTATTTTAAACAATATCATGTTTATAAAGGTGGAGGTACTGAATTTTATAATAGATGTATTATTGGTCTAATTGAACCGTATTTGCAACAAATCAATATGGAATATAAAATTCTTACCAAAGAAGAAATAAATGTCACAAATCGATCCGATCGAGTTAGTAATATACCAAATATAACTAAGGTTAAACAGGTATTTAATCATTTAAACGTACAAAAAGTGATTCAGAAATATAAAACCAAAAAAACGGCAGAAAACTCCCCATTTTATTGTAAGGATTGTCATTGTGGTTTTGATAGAATACAACATTATAACTATCATTTAGAATCCAATAAACATAAAAAACGAATTTCAACAGAAACCACATTACATTTATGTTCTATTTGTCAGAGGGGGTTCTCTTATTTGTCTAATCTTTCCAGACATCGTAGCAAATGTAGAGAAAATCAAGCAAAAGAAGTTGAATATATAGAGATACCCAAAATGGATTTAGCAGCAGAAGTCCAAGATTTACGTAGAAGAGTAGAAGAAATCAAGAAAAGTATGGCAGAAGATATCAAAAAAAATAAAGTAGAAGCGATCAAGAAAAATACTACATGTCCTAATTCTTTCGGAAATGAAAATTTAGATTATATTACCGATAAAGATATCTTAGATTGTATGAATAAAAAATACTCTTCTATTATTCTTCTATTGATTGAAAAAATACATTTTGATCCAGAACATCTAGAAAATAATAATGTCCAAATCCCTAATATAAAATTACCATATGTTAAAATAATGAACATTAAATTAGAATGGGAACTTCGTAAGAAGAAAGATATCTTTCATTCTATGGTAGAGAATGCATATAATATTTTATGTAATAAATTCCATGAATTAGACCTGAATAAACAACAACAATTCCGGGATTTTCAAGATAAATATAAAAATATGAATAAACAAACTATAAAAAACATTAATATAAACATAGAATGTTTAATTCTTAACAATCGTCGTAAATGTAAATGATTTATTTTATTTTCTTGTCATTAATAAGAAAATAAAAATATAAAATTCATATAATGGTATTATAATAAGAGAAACAAAACAAAATGAAAAAAATGAAATTGATTGAATCGATGAGAGAATGCGGAAGACAAATATGGTTATACGAAACCAATCAAATTCCTTATAATGAAATCGAATTACAACAATTAAGAATTATCGAAGAAAATATTTTAGTTTATTTAGAAATCGTTTTGCAAAAAAAGCGGAATTATAATTCCGCTAACGGAAATTTAATTCCAAAAACGGAATTATAATTCCGTTTATCCAAAATAAAATATTTATCAGAAAAAAATATTTTATAAAAAATCATTTCGATTCACTTTCACAATATCCATTAATTTTTGAATTACCATCATACGAGTAGGAGTAAATTCTATAGCTGCACGTGTTTTTCTCTCCAAATCTATTTTTTTATATTTTTTGACATCATGGATAATATTATCTGTAAATGTCTTCATAATTTTAAATAATAAAGTTTGTTTTTCTTCTGGATAATCATCATTTTCTTCAAATGCCATTTGGTTCATCCATTGTAATTCGGTTTCTCTTATCCAGGTATTATTATAATAAAAATAACAAATATTCATATCTGGATTTTCATTTTCAAAACAATAAATCGATCTCTCCAGTAAAGAACTATTCGTAAAGGTATTTTTAAACATACTTTCAATGACATTTTCATAATCTAAACGGTAAAAGTCATCCATATATGTTTTGCTATCCATTCGAATATTATTGAATACGTCTTTAATATCTCTCGGATTTCTACATGTTCGATTCAATATAGATAGATTGGATTCATATTCTTTGATAGCCATTTGTTTTGTTATATTTTCTGGTATAATACCGTTTTTATTTTGTATTTCTACTATTATTTTTTCAATCATAACAGGATTAATTTCATAATCTCTATTTTTATTTTTACATTTAGTATTATGTTTCCATAAACCTGATTGTGTTTTGAATTTCTTTGTACAGTGTTCGCATATTAATGTATCTTGTTGCTGCGAAAGTTTGTTTTTATGTCGAATGGATAATAAATGATTATTATAATCGAAAGAACGGTTTGTCTTATAATTACAATTTTCACAAATAAATTTATATTCTGGATTTTCCATTTTCTATTATATAATTCCTAAATATTATATTATTTTGAACGGAATTATAATTCCGTTTTTGGAATTAAATTTCCGTTAGCGGAAATATAATTCCGTCGAATTCATTCCATTCTCAAGAGATCAAGAGAATGGATTTGGCATTTCGAAATATCTGGGACCGACGGTCCCAAGGATGCATCTTTAAGCCATTGAATCTCTAGAAAAAGGAAAATTTACTAACCCGTCCTTTACGATATTTGGTACTTCTTGCTTTTTTGATCTCTCGAGCAGATAGTTCGCCATAGGTGGTGGGAGTTTTCGAGGTGATTCTGCGAGAAGGACGATAGACATCGCTTTTCGAATGATATCCGACTCGACCAGACTGATTCACCCATTTCTCTTGAAACCATCTTCCTAATCCGGTTTTTTGTGTTTTCTTTCCTGAATACGGAGATTTCGCGGATCCATATTTTTTCGCATATCTTTTCTTATAGGTTTGTACCATAATACCACTACGATAAGCACTATGTTTTGGGATTCGCAGTCGGATTTCGGCTTTCACTCTTTCGTATAAGGCGGGATCTCTCGGTAAGTTCTTGGAAGTCATTTCTTAGAGGTATAATAGGATTAGATTTTTTTCCTAGATAATAATTGGTAATCAAGAGAGTCATCAGAATATCCGCACTCACTTCTACTAAGAACAAATCGATCTGGGATAACAAGATATGCATATATAGAAACCAATCAAACCAGGCATAGATGGTATTCACACAAGAGACCTCATAAGAAAAACGATATTCGATATATTCAGTCGATTGTTCATCTTGTAGATGATTGGTAATCCAGGACTGTAAAATGTTATTTTTGAGAGAACGGAAAATACTATTAGAAAAACAAATGGTAATCACACCAATATATTTCGCAGGAGTATTGATGGGTATTTGCAAGAGAAATAATTCTGGATTAGGACCGATTGGAAAGGAAATGGAATATTTTCTAGTGATATATACAAGAAAACCAATTACTGCGATCATCCAAAGGGTGATACCGCGTGTCGTAAGTATGATGATATTTTTCATTTTTGTTTTTGTTTGAGGTTTTATAATTATTCTAAAAACAGTTTATGTTTATTCTAGAAAACAGAAACCATAAAAAAAGAGTTGGACACCTAGTCGGTGTTGTTGCTTCGCTTGGAGCAAAGGCTCTACTTTTTTATTTTGGTTAAGGGTTACAAGTTACAATACAAAATCTAATCTAATATAATCTACAAACTAAAAGTTATTTTTCTTTTTCTTTCCCAAAGCGGGAGATCTGTTTCCAATGCGAAATAGTGTGTTTTCCAGTCTTGAATATTTTGATAAGCAATACGTAAATGGTATCGGTTTTCCCATACGGTGGATTTTTTTCTTTTGTTGCCCTTCTTTTTTTTCTGCAAGAAAGTGGCTGCGAATCTCTCGATTTCCATATCTCTCGCATGATTTTCGACCACCTCTTGGTATTCGAACTTTATTTTTGGGGCGGTGAGTTCCATCTCTCGGATCCGTTGTTGTCTTAACTCTTTATTATGGGAACTCATTATGTCTAGTTTGCAGTTAAAGAAATTACGTTTGTCTAGGTATAAGCTATTCATTTTCTAATATAATCTAATATAATATATTGTGTGTTGGTTGTATTTCGGTATGGTTTTCAAAACAAAATCAATTTTTTGAGCGTATGGTTTTTGTTGAAAAAACGGGAAAAAAGTAGAGCAAAGGCTCTACTTTTTTATTTTGGTTAATTTTACAAAATCTATGCTACTCTAATCTACGCTAATCTAATCTACAAAGTAATAAACACTCCCTGGTATGGGCGGTGGAGTACGGTATCGTTCATATGTGCGATCTCTCTTACCTTGTAGTGATAAGTGGAGAACACCTCTTTCAAACGTTCATTCACATACACTCTCAAGCTCTCGACCTCTTGGAGAATCTCTGCGACTTTTGCTATCCCTACTACATCGTCCATTTTCAGCGGACGAAGGGTAGCGTAACAGCGGTGGATAGTGTCGGTGACGACTTGGATAAACATATGGATAATCTGACCGACTTCCTGATCCAATTCCTTCTTTTTCGCCGCTTTCTGGACCGATCGGACAAAGGTGGCTTTGTCGATGACTTTCTCCAGGTATCGGATCCGGGTCTGGAGAGAATGTTGGTCATCCAACGGAGTTGGTTGGAAGGTAGGGAGATCGTAATGTCTCAAGTGAAGGGTATCTCGGATAATATTTTCGATTATCGGCAAGAGATTGGTACCTGCGAGTGGGTCGGAATGGCGGAGGAACTCTCGGAAGAGCTGATGGTGGAGTTGAGCCTCTCCCCCTCCTGGGCAGCCTCCAGGGTTATCTCCGGCGACTCTCGGTGCCACCCCTCCATTCGTGCGTCTCTGCCACTCATAATAATGGGGATTGTGGATATGGTGTTCCAATGCTCCGGTTCTCCAAGAGAAGGCAGTATGGCACTGGGTGCACCACATCTGATCACAGCCGTCGATTTTGAAGATACCAGTGTGACACTTGGGGCACGGTTTGGTATCTTTGGCCAAGAGTTTGGCGGTTTCGACGTCGTCCGGATTACAGGTATGGGTTTCTGTAGAGGAACCAGAGGTCTTGATGACGTGGCATTTGGAACAGGTTTCAATTTTGCAGAGACCACATTTCCAATCCGCAGACAAGAAACCGCGGCACTCCTCGGCAGGGCAAGCCCGGACGAAATGAGTCACGGTATTCGTCCCGGTACGATTGATCCGGCGGTTCAGGATCTGTTCTAGCTCATCTCTACGAAGACGTAGAGAAGCGAAATCCGCGGGAACATCAGGAGAACCAGGCAAAAACATTTTTTTTTCTTTTTTGTACTCTTTAGTGTAGTGTTTGGTGAGATCACGGAGTTGGGCGAGTACGTGTTGCAGTGCTCTTCGCGCGTTTTCGATCCGTTTTCTCCTCTCCATGATCTCTTGAGCAGCCGGGAGTTGAGCGGTTTCGCGGTCAAACGCGATTTTCTCTCTACTCTTTCTCCATTCACCTTGCAAGAAGGTACTAGGAAAGTTGTCCATAAGAAAACGGCGAGTCCAGGTCTTGCCGCAGTTGGCTGCCATACACTTTGGCTGTTGCTGATCGACCAGGTAGGTCTTGCAGCACTCTTTGCAGGCTCCGAAGCCGCAATACAAACAAGAGACCAAGGTGTGCTTGGTCTTGTTGAACTTTTCGTCACATATAAGGCAATTCATTTTCTAAAGCTAAGTTGAAGTTGAAGTTTTTAAGTTGAAGTTAATCAATCGGTTGTGAGTCTGAATACGGTGTTTCGAAACTCATCAATTTTTTGGGCGTAAGACTTTCCAAGTTGAAGTTGAAGTTGCCAAGTTGAAGTTGCCAAGTTGAAGTTGAAGTTATGTCATTCACACCGCCGTCTCCCGATAGAGGGGTTGATAAATAGCGGAACAGGCAACGGTTTTCATCATATTGAGATGTGGGTCTTTACGAAAGGTAACTAAACTATATTCCCATATATTATCTGGTCTTAACCGATGTCCCATGATATACCGAGTATCTTTTCCAAGAATAACGGTCCAATTATTCATGGATCTCTCATAGATTCTAGGGACAGTATTAAATAATAGAAAACGTGGATCGGTCTTCGGTATTTTTTGAATAAAAACGAGTCGGTTTGTTTCTCTTCGAAGAACATAATGAGAATCATATAACAAAATCTCTCGAATGAGATCGAAAGGTAATTGAGAGAATATACTTTTTTTTTCCGAAATATTGGTAGATAACGACATATTGTATATCAATAAAAATATCTAACTATATTTGGATAATATCATTCTTCCTCTACGAACCGATTCCGATTTTTGTAAATCCAAAGTAGCAAAACACCGTATAAGAAAACGATCGGTTCCATCATATTTGGGAGAAAACGCGGATCGTCCATGAACCACTTTTCGATTATCGAGAATCAAAATATCTCCCGGTTTCAAACAAATCGCAATTCGATGATCATAATAAATTTGAACGATTTTCGATATCATTTCTTGCGCTTCTTCGTTGATTCCTACCATTAAATCTTGATCAAAACACAAGAAAACATTCTCTGGATTCTTTTCAGAAGGTGAAATAGATAGAATCGGAATAGGACCACGAATATCTCCTTCGAGAAAGGCTTCGCCTCCTAATCGAAACGAGAGATCGACGCCGATTTTCCACAAAGGTTGTTGTAAAACCGCGATTTCTTCGACGGAAAGATGTGCAAGAAGAACACGGATGGGTAAAATATAGGTCCATGCCTCGGGATCGGAACGTAGGCATGCAAGAGAAAGAAAATCGGGACGATATTGAGAGAAGGCTTGTTCTGTATGTATTTCTAGTTCGATTTGAGACCCAATACTGGTCTGTTGGCTTTCCATGTTTTTCACAGGAATAATGTCTTGGAAAATATATCCTTCGCCTTCGGCTTCATAGGTAATAATGTCTCCTAAATACGATAAAAGAATTGCTTGTAATCTACTTAATACCGTATTTTCTCCCAAATGTTGATGGATATTTTCCGGAGTTTTTCGACAACCTTCTGTAGAAAAACTCCGGAAAAGCAAGGAATCTATAGGAGAAGAGAGTATTGTTTTTATTTTGGTAGAAAGATGTCGAGAGAACTCTCTCGATTGAGCACAAAACGTTTCTGGAAAAAGAGAGGGAGAAATAATGATTTTTCTTGCCATTTCAAAACATTCTGTTTTTTCTTCTGGTAATAAATCTACAATAGTCATGGACATTGAATCTACAATATTAAGTTATTTACTAGAAATTATTCTATATCGATCTAGAATAAAAACATTGATTCCTATATTTTTACATAATCAAAAAAATATATATAAAAATATTTTTATTGGATATAATATATATAAATGAGTACAAACGATATTTCAAATAATCTTCTTTCTATTGTAAATCCTAAAGTTATATCTGATAATAGTAGCAATGTGGTTTTAGACTCTTCAACTGGTGTTGTTGAGTCGCTCCTTCGGTTAGACTCTTCAACCGGTGTTGTTGAGTCGCTCCTTCGGTTAGACTCTTCAACCGGTGGTGTTGAGTCGCTCCTTCAGTTAGACTCTTCAACCGGTGGTGTTGAGTCGCTCCTTCAGTTAAATTCCACTCAAGTAGTGGTGATGACGAATTTGGCACAGGTTTTACTAGAAAATATTCCTCTTCCCTCCTATAACTTGACGGTCGAACAAAAGTCTTGGATTCAGGAATTCATCCGAGCATCTCCTAATTCATTGGATAAGATTACTGCTAATATTAACACCATTACTGCGGATGGTAAAATCAACGTATATGATATTCCTGCAATTGTGAAATTATTTGCCGATATATATCATTCTGGTGCTACCGACCTCGGTTTAGTGAATACTAAAAATGTGATTGCGTTTATCAAATTCACACTAGATGTGATTTTAGAATCGAAACTCTTGATTTTACCGGATACGGATAAGAAGTCTATCGAAGCAGTGGTCGATGCTTCTCTTTCTCTTTTAGCCATGAATATCGATACGATTGAAGCAGTCCAGAAAAAAGGTTATGGTTGTTTTATGGATCTTTGCCCTTTTTGGTCAAAGAAACAATAGATTCGATTCGATTCGATTCGAAAGAAAGAAAAAAGTTATCCTAGAATAAATAGATAGAATAACTTTTTTTGTAGTGTGAATATGTTTAAAAATACGTCGATTTTCTTGAATAAAGCACAAGAAAATGAAATATTAGTGGATTATTACGACCAATTATCGCAAATCGTGCATGTGATCGAGAGATTATTACGTGAATTTGCTTTGGGAGAATTCGAAGTGTTAGTGGGGGTATTTACTTCGGAAGTGTATGATCTTTTAGCACAAGATTTATATGATTTACAGAGAGATCCTTCGAAATATCCGGAATACGAAATTCTCCGGAAATCGGCCACTCATTCTCTCGAAGGATTGCAACAAGGATTATTACAATATGCGGTTCTGAAAAACACAGAGGCGGAATTGGCCGTTGCTCGAAAAGCCGAAGAGATATTACATAATACGGAGAAATTGAAAGCTTATATTCAATCGATTCTCGGATCACGTAGTATTTTCTCCAAGAAAAACGTCCGATCCATTCGTGCAGAGATGAAACCCGAATATACCGAATATGTCCGTTTATATGGATTTCCGAAAGGGGCTGTATTTGAAATGGACAAATTAGCGGTTGCTAGATCGAATGTGGGATTGTTTTCTTGTGGTTCATCGTCCTTGTCTTTGTCCTTGTCTTGTTCTAATGATGAAAATGTTAGTTCTTGCAATAAAAAATAAAAGGAAAGAAAAGAAAAAAGATAGATAAGATAAGATAAGATGAACAAAAAAGAAAAAACGAAAATAAAAACGGTTTGTTTCGATACTTTATTCCGACCGAATTATGAAAATACGGCATCGACGGATTTTTCGATTAATCTCTCGGAACCCATTGAAAAAGTAACTGCAATAAAATTAGCCGCGATGGAATTACCAAATATGTGGTATTCTGTTTCTCACAAAAACGGAACAAATTCTTTCGAAATGATTCTAAGTAATTTTTATCAATATGATACGAATCGAGTAAAATTCTTTATAGAAGAAATACGACATATCATCGAAATTCCCGACGGAAATTATCGTGCGGATTATTTCGAAAATACCTTGAATAATATTTTCACGAATACCAAGGGTGGATTGGATTTTTTAAAAGTCGAAATCGATGAAATTAGTGCCAAAACGATCATTCGTGCAAGAACATGTCATGATATTGGGACCAATCCGAAACCGTATGAACCGGACCACGATTTATATTCTCCCGATTTCTTTTTTCGTATTGAATTTCTTAGTGCGCAAGCAAATCAACCTTTGAATCGGACGTTAGGATGGATGATGGGGTTCAAGAAGGAATATTATGAAGTCGGGAATCAAAATACTTATACTACATCGGCGGTTTCAAACAGAGAACATAAAGAAATAACCTATTATGCCTATCTAGCAAGCGAATCGTCGTATGGTAATTCCGTTTTCCAATATGTGTTTCTAGAGATTAGTGATGGTAAAGAGGCATATCGAAAAAACGAAGTGATTTCGAATCCTAATTCCAATTTGAATGAAATGAGTAATGATATTCTTGCAAGAATAACGATTGCTTCATCTCATAATACGGTGATCATGGATAATGGTTCGGATCAGATATTCAAACGTCGGGAATATACGATTCCAGTGAAAATCGGGTCGTTGTATATTCGTCTCTTGGATAAATTCGGAGATGTGATTGATTTGAATGGGAATGATTATTCGTTTCTCTTGGAATTCACCATGTTAGAATAGAAAAAGAAAAATCCGAAAGAAGAATTATATCGTTTATAATATATTATATTTAAGAATAAAATGAGTCCTCCTGGTGTCAATATTGTTCTCTCGGATCTTTCCTTCTCGGTACAGATGCTTACAGATGCGTCGATGGATATAAAAACCCCACCGTTGTTATATGACGTTAGTGCGGTGGCGGTTTTTACAGTTCCTACCTATATTATGCAAAATGTGTTTCAATTTCGAACGGATTCCTTCGATATCGATAATGTTGCAGAAAACGATGTTCGATATTACGTAGATATGGGACAATGGCCGAATGGTTTTGAATTAAATCCAGCAAATGCGGCATTAGATTATAATCCACCCACTGTTTCTTCTGGTGCTATTGCCCTTACTAGTTACGAAGGAACTTCCTTTTCTGAAAAAATGATGGTAAAACATGATTTTGTACGATATCTAGCATTACAATTATTCGGATCGTACGATGCAACGGATATTTTCAATAATGAAGAGGAATTAGTCTCGAATTTGGAATATATTGGAGACGGTTCGGAACCAGGACATGTATGGTATGATATTTCTGCGGCATTACATCGTGTATCTACCGATGGAACGTATGATGAAAATTATCTGACCTATGATTCTTTTACGGAACAATTATCCATGAGTAATTCGATTACGACTCCTGATAATTTATGTCGAGAGATGTTTTTACAAATTGCGGCAGTAACTCCGGAGAGATTACAAAACGTACAACAAACCTCTAATCGACAACCCTTATTATTTCAAGATGGAGATAGTATTAATTTCACTGTCAATTTTTATCCTGCTGAGAATCAACATCTCTTGACAGATGTAAATCCTATTCCGTCTCGACCCTATCAAATCAAATTATATATGGTAAGTGTATAATAATATGCCAACCAGAAAAAAGAAAACAATTACGAGATTGAGATCCACTTCGAAATCAAGATCTCTTTCTCTTGCTTCTCTCAAAAAACATATAAATAAATTCGAATGGGTTCTAATTCCAGGTACGCAAGAAAACGATATCTTGGTTTCTCCTACAAAGATCGAAGATAAATACATGTTTATGTATTTCTTGAAACGATTTTGGATGCAACCTCTCGTTCGTCGGTATTTTATTCATAAATTTCGTCCGGATATTGAGTACGATTTAGTGAAATTAGATTATGGAGATGCGTTTAATAAACATAAGTTGGCTTTTATAAAGAGAAGGATTCACGAAAGAAAAATCAAAAGTGTGGGTGTGAAAACACAAGAGAAATCTTGGATTATCGATATTGCAGAACAATTGAAAGAAGGCGGAGGCGGACATTGGACATCTCTCAAATACGAGAATGGAAAACTCGAATATATGGATTCCGATCCGTTTTATTATGGTGCGGGTTCTTCTTCCAAAGATACACTGCAAGACGTTATAAAAAATATTCCGAATCCGATGGAGATTTATGGATCTACGAACAAGAACAAATCTATGTTCAAAGCCGAAAAAAGTATTCAGAATCTCCACAAAAAAGACATTTTCTGTCAATCATGGAGTTTGTTTTTCTTGACGATCTCTCATCTCTATCCTGGTTTGACGAAACGAATCCGATTTCAAGATAAAAAACCGGTATTACATACCGATTTGGATGCGCAATTTGCCAATTTTCCGAATTTCTTGGAGAATTATCGTGTTTTATTGGATGTTTGGATTACACTCTTGGAAAAAGACAAAGGATTGCGCGAATTAGTGAAAGATACCCAATGGAAACATTGGACTGCGTCGGCAATGGTGGCATCTCTCGGAAATATTCGTAGATATCTCTCGAAAAATGAAGATCGGTTTCATACCGAAATGGAGACGCAAGACGATATGTTTTGTATTGTCAAAGAAGAAATCGGGGATTATCTTCTTTCTTCTTCCTCTTCGGAGAAGTGAAGAGATTCAGAGAAAGAATATATTATTATTTTGCTAGAATAATATATTCTCTTACTTCGATGCTAACCAGAAGTGAGATCCGAAAACAAATACAAGAAAATGAAACGGCGATTCGAGAGATATGTGCTGGATTCGATGAAGCACATCTGGCATGGACGGCGAATAAGAAACGGGAAAAATACGGAATGTATTCGTACTTACCGGATCCAAATCAAGAGAAAAAGAAGAAATGCAAGAAGAATTAATATTTGTTTTTCTTGCATTTTCTCTTGATTCTCCTCGTTTTTCCACCTAATGAATTACTTCTTAGGATTCCCGGATTTCCACGTCTAGATAAATAATGAGATCTGGATCTGGATCTTAAAGAAGGTAAATGACTTAATGACTTTGCTTTTTTGGAAAAATATACTGGATGAAAAACCACACTTAACTTTGGAGTGGTATAATCTATAATTAAAAACCCGTTTTTTTCAATACTTTGATTCATTACATAACTAGAAGTAATATCTCTTATTGATATTTTTCGCAAGTGTTCTTCTTCTATTATTTTATCTTTTGTAATTTTCGGATCCATATGTGCTCCACCGGTACCAGCAATATATTGGTTTATTATAATGGTTTTATCACCATTGGTGATAGTTACAACACCGGTTTGATAATGATGTAAATCTGCACAAAAATAATATTTATGTGGTATGTCTTGTAATCCATTCTCCTCATCCACAATAACATGAAATAAAAAATGATTCCATTCCATATTATCATCTTCTAGTATTACCTTTCCCTTTTTTTCTTTTAAACATAAGAGAGGATGATGTCCAAAAAAACAAACATTCTGTATTGGATTTTGGTTTTTATTTTTATAATTATCGATAATCTTTTTAATCATGGTTTTTTGTTTTGCGTTGATTTGTTCTCTATTCAAATGTTTATCTTCTTCCTTTAATAAGGAGGAATAACAGTCTAATGGTTCTTCAAAATTAGTATCTACCATAATACATAATGTATTCGTTTCTTGCATTTCTTCCACAATTAATTCCGTTTTATAATCGAATATTTTGATTTTGGAATCTTTATTTTTTGCAAATTCTATTTCTGCATCAATAACCCTACAATCTTTCCCTTCCAGATTGCCTCCTTTTTTTGATTTTTTTTGTGATTTATCTTTTTTTGTTTTTTCTTTTGGAGCAATATTATCCACATCATGATTTCCGATTAATAGATAGGTTGGTTTATCGACGGATTTTAATGCATTAAACCCTTTATTGAAATCATGCTGAGAAAAGATTTTGTTTTTATTTCCATTATCATCTTTTATTTTCTGAGGATAATAATTATCTCCTGCAACAACTAGAAAATCAATATCTGGTTGTCGTTCTATTTCTTGGAGTACGGCAGAAAATTCATCACATTTATGTTTTGGTTCATTCTCTTGGATTTGGAAACAAGGAGCATCATTCTCTTTGGGATCTTCGGATGGATAATGTACTTCATTCCAACAACCAAAAAACGCGAATTTTTTCGTTTTCATTTCTGTGAATCCAGACATGTTTTTATTTGATTTTATTATATTTTATAGATATAATAAAAATTACTTTTTGTTTGTTTGGAAAATTGAAAGAGAAAGAGAAATAGAATAGAATCAAAAGATAAAAGAAACCACTACACAACCAATCTAATATAAGATGCAAAAACGCGAATTTCTACAATTATATATCCATCAGTATTCGATGGAAAAATTAATCGAACATATCGATTATCTAAATACAAAAACCATTTTAATTACACAGAAAAATCTAAGTGCGGAATTTTGCGCACGATATATATTGAATCCCGAATATCATATTTCTTATGAAGATCATTATGAAATCGATATCGATCTAGTATTGCGATCACAACCGCAACTTTCGAGAGAAGCATTGGAAAATGCTTGGGAAGCATTTTTACAAGAAGAAAAGAAAAATCAATAATAGAACAAGAACCATCCTATATATAAATAGTACGAATGGATTTACCTAACAAAACATGTAATGTAATAAAAATAAATAGTGTTTTTCTTTTGTAATAAAAAGAAATTATATCATAACCATATCATTGAATTAGTTTTCGGTATTTCCACGATCGACTTTCCATCGCAGATTTTTTATTTCGAGAGCACCGAATTTATTACGTGGTTTGACAATTCGTTCTGGTGCAATAAAGGTATAAATGACATCTTTGAAATCATTGGCTTGTATTTCTCCTACTAGATCGGGATTATCGCGTTTAAACATCGTCCAGATATTGGAAGAACGCATCGTAGGTCCTTCTTCATTCACAATATGGAAATTCCACCAATCGATGATTCTTGCAAAACGTTTATCGATTAGTGCATTGGTCTCTTTATTCAAGATTTGACGAATCATTTCGTCGTTTTTCTGGAAATTGGTTTTAATCATATTCAACATTTCATCACGTTCAAGAGAATTCTGAATGATTTTCTGGGAAATATCTCGGACTCTGGATTCATTTTCTTTTAAGGTATGTAATTCGGTGATTTCGGTGGCATCTACTTTGGTAATTTTATGAATCGTTTGACAAGTGAAATAAATCGAACGTAGTAATTCTAATGGGTCTTCGTGTGTGGCAAGAGAAGATATATGACAAATACATTTGTTGCCGGATAACCAGTCGAACATGAAATTAGCTTTCTTGAATTTATCTGTATTAGATTCTGTGACTGTTGCGGTGGAGATAGACCATCCGAAAAAACAACTATCGGATTTCAAGAGATTGGATTTTAGATTTCCTTTTGGGGTCGTATCTACTAGAATGGAAAAATCGTGGAAATTCAAGATATATTCTCCTTCGTTTTTTTCTTGTATTTTGAAATCGGGGAAATCACGGAAGGTTTGGGAAACTAGAGATCGGAAATTAAGTGTTTTTTCTTTCGATTCGGGATTAGGAAGAAGACCTTGGGAAATAAGTGAATTTAATTTCTCGGTAGTATGGTCGATTAACTTTTGGTAATTATGTAGGTTTTCATTTTTCAGGTCTTCAATCGTTTTTTCTAGAGAAGCGATATGAGAGATATAATCGGGATTTTTCTTTTGTAAAATATGTTCCATACCAAAAATTAACATCGCATAATTATCTTCTGGTGTGAAGGTAGCAATTTCTTTTGGAAGTTGTTTATTTTTTGGTAGTACTACACTTATCATATTTATGGACATTTTGGTTATATTAGGAGAGTATCTGCAATATTTTAAAAGACAAATATGTTTTATATATTTTTACAAATTAAAGTTTATTTTAGTCTTAGATTCGGTTATAATCCTTTGGTTTCAGTTAGGTGTATATTTTTAATCATCATTTCTTCTTGATCCTGTTGGACCAGTGGGTCCAATGATTCCTTGTTGTCCTTGTTCTCCTTGTAATCCATGTATTCCTGGATTTCCTTGGATTCCTTGTGGTCCTTGTGGTCCTTGTGGTCCTTGTGGTCCTTGTGGTCCTTGTGGTCCAATAGGACCTTGGATTCCTTGGATTCCTGGATTTCCTTGGTCGCCTTCATTACCAGTATCTCCTGGAGGTCCTTGTTCGCCTTGTATTCCTTGTATTCCTGGAATACCTTGGACACCTGGATCTCCATGATTTCCAGTAGGTCCCCGATTTCCTGTAGGTCCTTGTATTCCTTGATTTCCAGTATTTCCTTGATTACCAGTGTTTCCTTGATTACCAGTGTTTCCTTGATTACCAGTAGGACCTTGTATTCCTTGGTTTCCGATAGGACCTTGTATTCCTTGATTACCAGTTGGTCCTGGATCACCTGTAGGTCCTGGATCGCCAGTAGGACCTGGAATACCAGGATCACCTTTGGGGCCAGTACCAGAAATATAATAATAATTATTGACGTATTGATTGAATTCTCTCTCTTCTCTCTCGGAATGATCGGATTCGGATTTAGAATCATAATGTTGTATGCATTTACAATGTCCATGTCTATCTTTGATATATTTACAATCTTTACACAAGAAGGAATCAATGATCGCAGATCGTCCTAAGATATGTACCGGATCTTGAAAAAGAGAATGCGAATTATTCGAAAGATCTATTTGTTGGGAACCAAGATCATCTACTTGGTTTAAATCCGAAGAATGATTTATAGGAAAATCTTGGTTCCCTACTCCTCATCTTCTTCCACCCTCCTCTCCTCCTCTGAAGTCCCTTCTTGGAGAACGATCTCTTCGTGGAGATCGGTCACGGTTGAATCGATCAAATACGCGATAGATATTGACTTCATCTCTTGCAGTCACCCAGTTATCTCTTAATCGGTTAGTATCTAGTGTTCCGACAAGATTAGTTACATCCATAGCACGTTGATCGACACGTGATTTAATATCGCAACAGCATTCGGCCATTTGAGCAGATAATAGTTGTTGGTTCTTCAATGCTTCGTATTTGGCATCGGCAATTCCGGCAGCGGATTGGGTGGCTAATAAATTAGTACTGTTGGCCATTTGAGCAGAAAGAGCTTGTTGATTCTTCAAGGCTTCGTATTTCGAATCTGCGAGTTGAACCGAAAGAAGTTCCTTGGATTTCTGTCCTTCTAGTTGTAGAGAGGCGAAATTCTGAGAGGCTTGTGCGGCCAAATAATCCTTGGCACGGTGTTGATCTAGAGCAAGAGCTGCAAAACCAGAATTTAAGTTACTTCTAGTTTCCCAAGCACTAGAATTAATACCGGCTTTGATTTCGGCACTATTATTACTGACAATACCAATAAGTTCATTGGTTCCACGATTCAGTCCATCGATAATATCTTTACGAATACCATACATAGCTTCTCTCGATTCACCGGCTTGTTGTACAACCGAAGTACGAATATCACCACCATTACGTTCTGTTGCATTTACTGCGGTTGCGCCATTTCTCTCGACAGCTGAAGCAATATCTCTTGCGTGATTAGCAGCGGCTTCTCTCGATGCGGCATCGGTAACCACGGTGGTTAGGCGGGCTTCGCCCGCGTTCTTATCGACGGCGGACAAAAGAAGGGATGCGTTTCTCTCGGTAGTTCCCATACCATTCGCAGCAGTTCTTTCAATGGCAACGGCAATATCACGTGCCTGACCAGCGGATGCTTCTCTGTTCGCAGCATCGGTAACAACGGTGGTCAAACGAGATTCACCGGCATTTCTCTCGACAGTACCCAAGAGATTAGCACCAACTCTTTCGGTTACACTAGAATTATTGGCACCGTTTCTCTCGACCGCCATATTGAGCTGACTAGCGTTTCTCTCGACGGCATGAGAATTGACTAGACCAGTTCTCTCGACAGCATCACGTAATCCAAGAGTATGTGTTTCAACGACACCTCTTAAACCAGTAGTACTATCGTAGATGTTTTTATTGATGGTATCAATACCATTACCGATATTTTCACTTCGATCATACACGTTTTTATTGACCACGTCAATTCCTCTTGCAATACTCTCGGAACGATCATACACGTTTTTATTGACATAATCAATACCTTTTGCAAGACTCTCGGCACGATCATACACGTTTTTATTCACGGTATTGATAGAATCCGAAAGACCTTGGCGTTGGATAGAGCTTAGAATATCAGCGGAATTAGGAGAGTATTCCGTAGAAGTAGGAGGGTAAAAGTAAGGCCATTGAGGAGGCATAGCAGGGGTAGGAGTCGTCATGGATGTATATATACTCAAGCTTTAGAAAATATTTTACAAAGATTTTTACTTTTAACAAAAATGCCTAAATCTTTTTTACAATTTTCTCCAACCCTCCTAGAATTCTCCTAGAGTTTTACCTTTTTTTTTACATTTAAAGGAAAAAATATTTAAATGTAAAAAATATTACTAAATATATATACTTCAAAAAAAAGTCAGCAATAATGAATTATCTCAAATATGAAAATACAATGTTAAAAAACACGAATTATTATTTAGTCTGCGCTATACATCGTTTGGAAAAAGAAAAATTACAAAATCTACAAGACGATTTAACTGAAATTACCACATCCGTATCGACTACCTCTGAAGAATTCCTTCCTTTTATCGAGTCATTACCGATTGATTCTTTACAAATGCAAAAAGAAATAGAAATACAAACCAATATTGAGACATCGGAATTGGCGGATTTAAAACAAGAAATGATCGATCAACGAACGTCTCTCGAAATGAAAATCCAAGAATTAGAAATGCAAAAAGAGAATTTAGAAAAGAATATTGAGAGAGAACAACGAGAGAAGATCGAAATCGAAAAGAAAATGCAGAAAGAAAATGATCATTTACACCAGAATAATAGTCAATTACAATCGGAATTGATGAAGATTTTGAAATATAAGAAACAGGGAATTATACAAGAATAGATTGTATCTAGTTCTTAGTTCAAGTTAGATTATAAGATAAATAGTTTTTTTGCTGTTTCTACATAATCGTTTTCTAATTTTTTTATTTTTGTTTCATATTTACTTTTTATCACTGCAACTACTATTGTAGTAAGTTGTTCCACGGTTGCATTTAGTACAAACATTTCACCTGTTTTGATGTTAAATAAGCGAAATACTTTTTTAGGCAAGGTAAGAGAAGAAGAGGTCGAAGAAGAGGTCGAAGAAGAAGAATATACCATATGCCATAACCATGCATAAATGACTAATTGTATTTTATGTTCTATGCTGAGTTTCGACGTACATTTCCATTCCCAAATCGTATTTTCCGTCCATAAATCTACTCTGGCAGTAAATCGAAAGAGATATTTATCTCCCAAATGTTCTATTAAACACTGATCGATTTCGATATGATCTTCATTGGCGGAAGAATGAATCAATATTTTTTCAGGATTCCAATCCCCTATATCTCCTTTCGATTCCATATCTAAGTTTAATACCATATCTAACCGATCATAACACTGTTGAATAACCGAATCAGATAACCAATTATATTCGTCGGCTTCAATTTGAGAGATTTTCGAATACAATTTCTCTTCAATGGCAAGAGATAGATTTGCAAGATATAAATAATCGGAAGTGGATTCGCACGTTTCGGGCATATTTTGGACGATTTCGGTCAAGAAAGAATGTTTTTTGGGTTTGAAATGTTGAATTTGCGATAAAATCAATTGTTGGAAGACGCGTTTTCTATTTTTATTTTCTTCTACCTCAGACCTTCGGTCTAAGAGATGATCATAAAACATAATCGGCAAGACATTTCCATTTAAATCACTAATCTCTTCGAATCCATTTTTGGTTTGTAAAATAGAAGGAATATCCAATTCTTTCTTTTCGATGATATCGATAGAATGAAAAATCTCATCAATCAAAGGAGTGACGAAATCCAAGAGATCTTCGGAAAGAAATTGAATCAATTGGGTTGGCGTCACATATTTGATTTTATCGCGTTTCTTTCGGTTCTCTTCTTTCTCTTGTTTTTCTAAGGAAACCATCGTCAATGGATTCCCAATAAAATCGATCAATCCTTCTTTTTGCATTTGTACATGGTTTTTCTTTAAAAAAGGAAGAGGGTGATTATATTCATTTTCTAGTAGAAACAATCCTTCCGAGGCACGAGTGGTCGCAACATATAATGTATTCGGACACTCATAAATGGAATAACCATCTCTCTCGTAATAAGACCCCGTATCAAAACCAACTACAAAAACGAATCGTCTTTGTCGTCCTTTGACGGAATGAAAGGTAGAGAAAACGACTTTATTATCAATCACTCGACTATCTAATTGATCGCGATTCTCCATCATCGAAATATAACAAGGAATACCTGCTTCTACTAAATCGTTTTCGATTTTCTTGATTTCATAGGATTTGAGAGAACCGGCAAGAATAAAGAAATCATCATAGGATACATTGTTTTCTGCTATTAATCTCTTGATATTGGAAATGACGAAACCTGCCAAAATATGCGTTTCTCTTCGAATATAACGAACAGGAGGACCGGATTTACATGCCAAGAGACGCGTTTCGTCTAACATGGCGCGATTCACAAATTCGGCCATTTGGTTGGTGATACGATAGGAAGTATTCAACGTACAAATCACGAAACCTTTACTGTGTAAATACGGATGATTCTCCCACATTTTATCCGCCAAAGTCAAATATCCAGTATAAGATCCTTTGAATTCATATAATCCTTGTCTCTTATCTCCAAGAATCAAGAGTTGAAAAGGTTTTCCAATATCTAACGTGAATTTGACGATGAATTCGAATAAAAGAGGAGTCATATCTTGGGCTTCATCTAAAACGAGAACATCCAGAAGTGGTAATTCTTTCGAAGGTGGAAGTTTCTCTCGAAGGATCTTGCGAAGTCCCGCATCATCGAATGCTTCTGCATAATATTTGAGAGCCAAACTATGATACGTATATACGGAGATATTTTCGAGAGCCAATTCCTTGACTTTTTCTTTGACTTCTTCTTTCAATAACGTATTATAAGTCAATTGGATGAACTTTCTAGAAGGATATCGCTTGGCAGCGGATAAAATGGTGGTCGATTTTCCAGATCCGGCACAGGCATCCACGATAATATTGATTTTTTGTGGGAGATAATTCAAAATGACGTTCTGTTCTTCACTTGGTTCGTTCATATTGTATGAATAAACCTTTTGTAGTACCAGAATGTTTATATTCTTTTATAATAATCACAAAATAGTTTTATATATATTCATAATATAACATGTCTCAGAGTGATTATATTCGTTACAAAAAAACGTCGAATCAATTGGTCGAAGTGAGAAAATTGGATCCAATTTTGGCTTCTCAAGATTATATTACTTTTAAACAATACACTTTAGAGAGTACGGTAATTAATACTTCTCTTACTTTCAATCAATTGGCATTACCAGGTAATAGAATTGTTTTTGGAATGGAACGCAATATACAAAGCTGTCCAATTACGAATTTTGCAATATGTAATCGTACAAATCTTCGGTCGAATCGTAGAGAAAATGCGATAGATATTGATGCTATTCTCTTGGATGTAAATCCGGGAACGAATCAAACTACAATAAAAACGATTCTATAAACAGTATGTTATTTTTAGGAAAAGAAAATAACATACTATTTTTATATCGAAAGTAATATATTTATGGTAAATATATTTTCATAATCTCTATTATAGAAATGTCTGGTTATGGTAATTTACTAGATAAAGTAAAAGCCCAAAATTTTGCAAATGTACGTAAAGCAGCAAATAATAATGTAACTGTAAATGGACCAAATTCTTTCACATGTATTCAAACCAATCCATCTGAAAACTCTGGTGGAGGCAATGGATCTACAGGACCTACCGGTCCTATCGGTTCTACTGGTTTTACCGGTTCTACTGGTGCTACTGGTAGTATGGGTACCATCGGTCCAACCGGACCTAGAGGATTAGGCACTTCTAATGGAATAATATTATTTTTGGATAGTAATTTATTAGAAAATATTTATAATCCTGTTGTGGATTTATCTGGATTATTATTAACCGTTCCTAATTTCAATACTGCTCTCCGAAAAATTAAATATCAATATAATGTTGGTACAGATACTTCCAATCATTTATTAGGTGTTTTTTATTCCTCGAATACGATATTATCCAATGGATTCATTCCTTCTGGTGTGTGGGATTTTCATTTACATACTAGAATTCTATCTGATACCAATATCAATGAACTCCCTACCGTTAAAATATTCGCAAAAATTTATTATGTGGATAGTACGAACAATGTATTTTTTATTGCAAATGGAGAGTCAGGTGCAGTAGAAATAGAGAATGGAAGTATTGTACATTCAATTTATGTTCCTTTTACTATTTTACAAGGAACAAATTATCGTTTAAAAATCGAATTATATACGGCGCAAGACGCAGTGAATGCAGAAATGTATAAAGTTTCGGTTTTATGTCGAAATAGTACATTGACTTATATTAATACTACTTTATATTCGGTTTCGACTAGTAGTGGTAGTGGTACAGGTACGAGTAATACCGGTCCAACCGGGCCAGCTGGTCAAGGAAGTGGTAGATGGAATAGATTTGGATTAACCGGTGCTACTGGCAATACTGGTAATACTGGATCCACGGGTAATACAGGATCCACGGGTAACACAGGTTCCACAGGTAACACAGGATCCACGGGTAACACAGGTTCTAGTGGAGCAACTGGAAATACCGGAGACACGGGTTCTAGCGGAGCAACGGGTAATACTGGAAATACCGGAAATACTGGAGACACGGGTTCTAGCGGAGCAACTGGTAATACTGGAAATACTGGTTCTAGCGGAGCAACAGGTAATACAGGAAACACAGGAAATACTGGAAACACAGGAAATACTGGAGACACGGGTTCCACCGGTAATACAGGTTCTAGCGGAGCAACAGGAAATACTGGAGACACGGGTTCAACAGGTAATACTGGAAACACAGGTTCTAGCGGAGCAACAGGTAATACTGGAAACACAGGAAATACTGGAGACACGGGTTCAACAGGTAATACAGGTAATACCGGAAATACAGGTAATACTGGAAACACAGGAAATACTGGAGACACGGGTTCAACAGGTAATACAGGAAATACTGGAGCAACAGGAAATACAGGTAATACTGGAAACACAGGAAATACTGGAGACACGGGTTCTAGCGGAGCAACAGGTAATACGGGAAACACAGGTTCTAGCGGAGCAACAGGTAATACAGGAAATACTGGAGACACGGGTTCAACAGGTAATACAGGTAATACCGGAAATACAGGTTCTAGCGGAGCAACAGGTAATACTGGAAATACTGGAGACACGGGTTCAACAGGAAATACAGGAAATACAGGTTCTAGCGGAGCAACAGGAAACACAGGAAATACTGGAGACACGGGTTCAACAGGTAATACAGGTAATACGGGAAACACAGGTAATACAGGAAATACTGGAGACACGGGTTCAACAGGTAATACAGGTAATACGGGAAACACAGGTAATACAGGAAATACTGGAGACACGGGTTCAACTGGTAATACAGGTAATACCGGAAATACAGGTTCTAGCGGAGCAACAGGTAATACAGGAAATACTGGAGACACGGGTTCAACTGGTAATACAGGTAATACCGGAAATACAGGTTCTAGCGGAGCAACAGGTAATACTGGAAATACTGGAGACACGGGTTCAACTGGTAATACAGGTAATACCGGAAATACAGGTTCTAGCGGAGCAACAGGTAATACTGGAAATACTGGAGACACGGGTTCAACAGGTAATACAGGAAATACAGGTTCCACCGGTAATACGGGAAACACAGGAAATACTGGAGACACGGGTTCAACAGGTAATACAGGAAATACAGGTTCCACCGGTAATACGGGAAACACAGGAAATACTGGAGACACGGGTTCAACAGGTAATACAGGAAATACAGGTTCCACCGGTAATACAGGAAACACAGGAAATACTGGAGACACGGGTTCAACAGGTAATACAGGAAATACAGGTTCCACCGGTAATACAGGAAACACAGGAAATACTGGAGACACGGGTTCAACAGGTAATACAGGTAATACAGGTTCCACCGGTAATACAGGAAACACAGGAAATACTGGAGACACGGGTTCAACAGGTAATACAGGTAATACAGGTTCCACCGGTAATACAGGAAACACAGGAAATACTGGAGACACGGGTT
>Ga0214919_10002008_pt1 | contig 32485 bp, 50 predicted proteins | sample LL1503_MetaG_FD_177994 | JGI IMG/M metagenome (GOLD analysis project Ga0214919, IMG submission 177994) | Freshwater microbial communities from Lake Lanier, Atlanta, Georgia, United States - LL-1503 | ecosystem: Environmental > Aquatic > Freshwater > Lake | place: USA: Georgia | collected... | reverse complement strand
ATGACGCACAATAGCGCCAGCAGAGTGAGCCTGAGCACCACTTACTGTATCAATACTTCTAGTAATAGTAAGAGTATTACCTGACGAATAATTACTTACATCAACAATTTCTTCAAGAGCAGTATCGGGATCAATAACAACAGTATAAGTTTCACCTACTGCAGGTGTTTTACCACCCATAAGGTTAGAACCAGAACCAACAGTCATAGTAGTATCGCTAGAAGTAATACCACTAGTTAAAGTAGTCTGTTGAGCACGAGAAGAATATTTTCTAGTTGTCATCTATTTGCCTATCAAAGACTATAATGGATACGAATAGGATACTTGTCTTGTTGTTTCTTTATTTCTTCATTTAACCGTTGATTAAACAAAGCATACACTTGCTTAGTAATAGAAGAAGAAGAACCAAAAGGACGCTTAGAATCAATCTCATCTGCTTGAGGACTAGTCATTGATGCACGCGCTGGATCAAGATTAGAAAGCAAACGATAAGTAGAACCAAGAATAATAAGATCTTTACAAGACTCAGGTAAACCAGTAACATCAGTAAACACTTGATTATTAATTGCTGTAAGGGTAGTGTAAGTTGCATTAATAGTAGTTGTAAAAGGTACTGGTTCTTTAGAATATACTATTTGAATAGTACGACCTGAAGGAATATTATCATAGATAGAAATAGTTTGACCACTATCAAAAGCAGTAGTGTTAGCATTATTATCTAAACGCCAAGAACGAATAGGTAGCCATTCTTTACTTGCACCAATAGTTTGATATGATACGCTAAGAACATCACGAATGTTTAAACTACTACCTGTAGTAGGTAATCTAAATGCTGACACAGCAGCATTAGAAGTAATAGTAGTTGTACCTGCAGCAAAAATAGAAGAACCGATAGAACTAATAGTATCATTAATAGTACGTTTAATACTAAATTTAGGAAAAGTAGAAGCAATAGTTGTCTTAGCACCAGCAGTATGTGCAGCAATAGTAGTGCCTAAGTATCCCCTACCATATGGAGAAACAGTTGCCGTGTTACCAACACGATCATAGTTATCTATCCAAATAAGTTCTTCATCAATTTCAATTACACCTTTACCAATACTATCAGTAGAAGCAAATTTAAGTATAATAGGTGCAGCAATAGTTGAAGCAGTTGCTGTTACATCTTCCGTAATATGAGTAGCACGATCTTGAACAAGAGTGTAACCAGAAAGATTTAAAGATACTTCATTAATCATATCATTTAAAGTAGTCATGAACTTATACTCCTTAATGCTACAGTAGCAGTCAAACCAGTAGTGCCAGCAAGTTCATTACACACAGCATTAAGTCCCTTAAATGCTGAAGGTTGCCTACTGGCATTGGCTTTAATGTTTAATGCAGCAAGAAGTCCACGACCAGTAGTACCAGCCCAAGCATTAGCAGCACCAGTGCTATCTTTCATATCAGTCATAGCAGGGTACGTGCCACCATTGGCTAGACGATTAAGTTCAGAACATAAAGTTCTACCCGCAGTACCCACTGTCATTATCTATACCCCGCAGTTTTCTTTGCAATTGATTTAGGTTGCTTTACAAATTGTTTGCCCTTAGCATTACCAGCAGCCTTAGTCTTATTAGTTGCTGCTTTCTCTGAAGGACTTAAAGAAGCCCAAGCAGCAGCAGGCAAATATCTTTTCTTACCTTCAGATGGTTTGCCGTCAGAGGTCTTCCACTTCTGGTCAGTCCAGTCTTTTAAAGACTTCTGAGACTTAGCCAATGCCATTACTTGTAACCTCCGCCAGCCTTTTTATATTGAACAGCAAGCAACTGAGCCTTACGAGCAGACCACTCACCAGGATCTCCACCCTTAGAGCCAGCCTTAATACTCTTAAATAAAGAGGCACGCATACCAGGCTTAGTATAATTACCAGCCTCATTTACTTTAGACTTAGCCTTAGGCATTATTTACTCTTATTCCTTTTAGATATCGCTGCCGCTTTAGACTTAGCATCAGCCTTAGAAGATGCTCCCCAAGCATTAAGTGAAAGGAGCAGTCTTGTTGGTTCCCCATTAGGCTTACGTTCAGGTCCAGGCATACCACCCATGCGTGCCAAGAACGAGGCTCTACGGGGGTTGTCGCCGCTTTTTACGGGTGCCTTAAGGTTGGATCCTTGTGCTTTGGCAGAAGCCCGTCCACGGGCGTTTAAACCACCTTTTGGATTTTTGCCTTCTTTGCGTTGCCAAGCAGGAGTAGACATAAATTACCTTACTTTGATGGTCGTTTACGAAAATCTTTAATTTCAGATTTTTGATATCTAGCAATTTGTTTAGGGGAAGAATCTTTACCCTGACGAATACGTTCATTGCTTTTTTGTGAAGCATAACCAGGATGACTTGAGTATGCAAATACATCTTGTGAAGACATTTTTGGATTTGCTGTTTTAATCATATCAATTTTATCTTTTTGATATTCACGAGCAGCATTACCTTTAGAAAGTTTTGCAGTTGCTGCTTTCATGCCACGAGCATTACCCTTAGCGGTACCAAGTTGTTGTTGACTAGGAATTGTTTTTTCTTTAGGAAAACCATCTAATGGATTATTTTTAGGATTAACTCTAACATCACCAGTACGAGTAGACGGTTGTGGTTTTGCACTACCTTGACTACCTGAAGCCTTAAACTGATTATTGTTAAGAGGCACACTATTTTTTACAGGAGCATAACCAGTAGAACCTGATTTATAAATAGGTCGCACATTAGAACCAGCCTTACCAGCAATACCAGCACCAGTACGAGCACCACCACCAATGCCTGCTCCACCACCAGTACTATCGGGTCTATCTAATCTAGCCATTATTTACCCTTCACTTTCTTCAAATTAGGATTATTTTTTTTAGCAGCAGAACTAGCCTTGCGAGCACCAGCAGCCAAAATAGCACCAGCATTCTTTAAAGGAATACCTTGCTTCTTAGCAATACTTTTCTGTGCAGCAGCAAAACCCATACCCTTAGCCATATCATTTACCTTTACTATTATATATTATTAGTTAGTATTATTTTTATTGAAAGCATCATAATAATGTTCATCCATATTGAAACGCTTCATATGACCAACAGTGGCACCAGTATCACACCACAAAGGAACCTCAGCCTTATTAACAACAGCAAAGAAATAAATATCCTCACCAGTAAATTGCTTACCAGTTCCCACCTCAGTGAAGAAAGGAACACCAGGCAAAGCCTCTTTAATACGAGTAATCACATTACGATGCATCAAACAAAAACCCATACCCGCAGCACTCACTTGCATAAAAGTATCCTTAGGCAAAGGATCAAGCCGCCTGATACCCACACCATCATCAGTATCAGCAAACTCATATACAGTAGCCAAAGGCTGCATCAAAGGCTGCTCAGGTTCATTACTAGTAAAATACACACCAGTCAACAAAGGAAACTTTTCAGCATCACGATGTGCCCACAGTTTAAGAAACTTATCTGGAGTAATCATAATGTCTGAATCAAGCCACAACAACCAATCAGATTTATTACTATCATACCAATGATTAATTAACAGTTCACGTTGACGAGCAATCTGATTACCATATGCCCTAAGTGAACCACAGAAATTAACACCAGAATTTATGAGAGTGTCTACAACACCTTCCATAAACTTGCCATCAACCATACCGTTGTCGCACCAGGCTACTGCTAAGGTTTCTTTCTTTTGCTTAGCCATCGTCCCCTACCTTGGTTTACTTGAAGAGTTGGTTTACTGATTTACCAGACTTGCCAGCAATACCAGCAGTAGTGCGTGGCGATTTTGGTTTTACACCAGTGTTAACTAATTTATCAAATTCTTTTGAAGGTAGATACTTTGGTTTACCAAATTCAAAACCTTTATCTCCACCAAATTTTACTTTATTATTATTAACATCAGCCATTACTTGCTCTTTGCTTTTTTCATAGGTTTAGATTCCATCTTTTGACCAGTCTTTGCTGCAGCCTTCTTAGCAGCAGCCTTACCCTTAGCAGTATAAGGAAATTTCATATTACCAACAGTAGGCATTATTTACCCTTCTTAATCTTAGCAGCAAGAGCCTTATCCATTTTAGAATCAACCTTAGCCGAAGGCTTCTTAGCATCCATCTTACTATCAGCCTTTTTAAATGCAGCCTTCTGAAAAGGCTTCATGTTTTTCATAACTTTAGCATCCTGCTTCTTATCTGACATCTTAGCCACTAGATTCCTGCTTCCTTTAGTTCCTTCATAACATGAGCCGTACGTTTATCTAACTTATTTGCTCTTACCATAGTATTAGCATCATAAGCAGAACCCAAAGTTTCTGAAGCCTTATGTGCTTCCACAATATTTTTCATAGAAGTACCAGCAGGTTGAATACCCTGTGCTCTTGCATCACGATAAGCCTGTAACTCACCATCCCACTTCTTAGTAGCCATACTCTTATTACCAGAAGCATCACCAGAATTAGTTTGAAGAGTACTTATTTTACAACCAAAACATCCCTCAACATATTCAGGATGTTCACGTTCCCTATGTAAAAACATTATTCCACCGTAAAATTAGTAGCAGTAATACCAATATTAGCAGCAATCATTGCAGTACGAATAGCATCAGACACACCAGTATGAATACAACCACCCATATAATAGGCAGTATAAGTCTTAAGATCATCTTCAGAAGGATACTGCGTTAAAGAATAAACACCACCATCATTAATGACAGTATAACTCTTAGTGCGTTGTTTAAAAAATTGATGCAACCTATGTCCACCTATAGGTCCTTGTTCAAGGGTAGGTGTAAGGAATGTATATGTAGCCAATCTATCTCCTTAATTTAAACATAGAAAGACAGGGAAGGATCGCCCCCCTGTCTAACTATCAATCAACTATGAAGCGATTGAAGAACCAGACTCAATACGGTACAAGGCTTCTTCGCGGTAACGCTTGAAACCAAGAACACCGTACCAACCCATCGGACGGAAACGCATCAGTTGGTCAATGACCGGACCAATAACTACGTGTGGCTCTTCAGCAACCGCCTCCGCAAGTCCTTGCTGTCCAGCAAGAATAGTGCGGTAGTTGCGTGCGCTTGATGCACCATCAGTAGTATTGTACATACGAGGAGACTCAACGAAGTAAGCACCTTCATACGTACCGATTTCTCCAGCCCAAATACTGTCCTGTGAAGAACCGTATTGATGAGGAAGGAGCCAGCCAGAAGCACCCGTTTCTGCACGAAGATCGTGTGAAACTTCAGGGTGAATACCGCACCAGTAGAGTGCGTTCTTGCGTGGGACAGACTTACCGGAACGCAACTTAGCAACAGCCTTACGCAAGTTAGCGGAAGTAATAGTTGCTGCAGCAGTAATTGTTGCAGTCGAAGTCGCAGTAGCACCAGCATAAATTACGTTGGTTCCGCCACGAAGTTCTGTTTGTGCAACAGTATCAATCGAGCCAGCAAGGTTGAATGCAATGATGTTAGCCACGGCTGGATCTACGTCAGCAAGGCTGAAGAGTTCCAACGCACGGGTAACAAGAACCGAGTTACCATACTCAGCGAGAGTAATGGTAACAGAGGTTGGTGTACTGATAGCAACAGAGTCACGCTCAGTTGCTTCAGTGAGAGCAGTTGCCTGCTCAGAAAGATCCTGATGGATCTGAAGAACTACAGTTGAGCCAGGATTCGCCAATTTGGCAGGGCGCTTGTCAGCAACACTACGAATAAGCGGCTCCGAACGCAATGCAAATTCTAGCAAACGGTCGTATGCTTTTTGTACTAAACCAGCGCCACCAGCGGTTCCGCCGAGGGTACTTGATCCCGTACTTGTATAGGCATTAGCCATTGTTCGTCACCTCCAAAGGTGATAGGAAATTACTATGGATTATTGTTGAGAGTAGATAAGATCAGTGAGTTCTTCAGCGGAAGCCGCATTTAAAACTCGGTTCAATAAATCATCTGCTCTACCAGGAGTCGTACCCAATTGAGTAATAACATCTTGTTGACGCAATGCAGCAAGATTAAGTTCTTTCTCTTCAGACACCTCGGGTTGAGTCAATCCAAATAGATCACCGTTATCTTCGAGCCAGTTATTTACTGACTCCTCGTTAACTTCATCTAAATCTTTAAGAATCAAACGCTGTGCCTTAGGGTTAACGCCCCTTTTTTCTAGGACTTCTTTGACTGTACGCTCACGCTGCGACTTGGATAAACCCTCAAGTTGCTCAGTAAGTTCCTTAATACGTTTCTCATCAGAACGCTTGGCTTTGCGTAACTTTTTAAGTAAGTCACTACCATCCATGTACGTTTCAGTTTCAGTATCGAGGTCGTCATCGTCATCATCCCAATCGTTGTTGCTCATAGCAACCCACCCTTTTCTATTTGTAGTAGTCGCAAGCCTCAGATTCCAATCGGGGAATTGGTCTGGATCTCACTACCAGTCTTATACGCTATGTGGGCTGGTCGGTCACATAGGAGTTTATTAGTATTGTCCAGCAGAAGTATTATTTAAAGAATAATTTTTACTAGCAAAAGCAGTATTTGTTTGACCACTATCTGAACTAAAAGTACCACGCTCTAAAGAAGCAAATCTTTTACGCTTTGCAGCAGCAGAAGCATTCTTATCCAAGAACTCACTTTCAGCCATTTGTTGAGTGTAACCACTACCAGACTCTTGATAAATATCAGAAAGTTTTTTAGTAGTAGGAAGAACATCAGCAACATTTTGATAACCAAGACTTACTTGCTCATCAGTTAAACCAGATTTAACTAAACTAGAAGCGTACGCTTCAGAAGGAGCCATAGCACCCTCAGTACCAGCCAAGACATTAGCAGCAATACCACCAAAACGTGCAGCATTAGCCTTAGCCTCTAACTTCTTAGCAGTTTCTTCAGGACTAAGAGCAAACTCAATAAGATTTAAATCAGTAATACCATAATACTCTTTAGCCATACGTTTAGTAGCAGCATTAGCATTCTGAATTAAATCAACAGCAGTATCAATACGATTTTTAAACTCAACAGTATCAATATCTTTTGCAATATAATCAGCAAAAAGAGCATTGTTTTTATTACGATCAGTACTCAACATAGTACCAAGACCATTATTTCTTAAAGTATTTTCATAAGATTTTTCCATAGCAAGATACGTGCCTTCGTCAATAACATTTAAACCTTGTTTAAGACGGGCAGTATTACCTGCAAACCTTTTAGCATAACCAATAGGATTGCCTTGAGCATCTTTATTATATTTATCACTAGTTTTTAAAAGAAGAGCAGCCTCATTAGCACCAACACCAGTCCTCATCATATCCTCAAGAGGACCATACAAATCTTCTAAACCATAGTTACGAAAAATTTCTTTAACTAAAGCATAAGCATCTTTAGTTTCATCACTAACTGGTGGTTTATAAGAAGATCCAGTTGATACTGTTGACATATCTGAGTTATATGGATCATCCCCACCAGGACCACCCATATCCTTAGGACCACCAGCAAGAGTTACACCACCAGTAACAACTATAGGTTTAGCAGCCTCTAAACGATCTGCTTCAACCTTATCTGCAGCAGCCTTTTCCGCAGCAATCTTAGCAGCAGCAGCCTTGGCTTTAGGATTACCAGCAAGCAAAGTATTATACTGTGCAGTCATCTCAGCAAGTTGTCGTTGAACATCAGTATTAGCAACAGCAGCCAAAGGAGCAGAAGGTGCATCAGTAGCAAGATTAGTAATAGCACGAATTCCAGGTGATTGAGCAACTGGATTTAAATTTTCTTCTTTAACTCTAGCCACTTAACCCACCAACCCAAAAGATTGTAAAATATTATTAGCCATTTGAGCAGCCCTATCATGAGCACCAGCAGTAAACCTATAACGAGGATCTTTATATAAAGAAAGATTATAATCAGTAATACTCATTAAACCTTTAGGATCATGCAAAGCATTTTGAATATCAGAATCCATTATATCAGACTGAGAAGCAGGCAACTCAAGAATATTCATTTTACTACGTTGATACTGTTGAGCAATATCAGCAACAGTACCACCACCACTAATATGATCCTTAAGATTTTTATACATTGTCATAGAAGTTTGACGAATGCGTTCCTTCTGCTTATCAAGAGAACTACCAGGAGTTAAAGAATCTGCCACATAACTTAAAGCCATTGCTGGATCAAGTTTAATACCATAAGCATTCCCATATGCTTGCATATCACGAATATCTTGAGCAGCCTTACCACCACCAGAAATAACTTTATCAATATTAGTACCAGTTAAATAAGGTTTAGCAATTTTACCAGCAATAACAAGACGATCAGTATCAGTAAGAACAGAACCAACATTAACAACACTACGAGCAGCACCTTCACTATCACGAGTAACAGTTTGATTAGCAACTGCTTTATTTTCTGCTGCATGTAACTCTTTAAAGTATTCATCACGTTCATTTTGTGTAGCAGAACGACCAAGCAATCCATTAAAGTATCCATTAACAAGAGTATCAGATTCAGTACGAGTACTAAAATCAATATTTGAAGTAGTCTTAGTTAAATTAATACCAGACTTTTTTTGTTGACTAGCAATAAAAGACTCAATAGTACCAAAATCTTTTTTATTTTCAAACTGATAACCCTGAAGACTAGTAACACTAAAATCATTAATAGAAGCATCAAGACCAGCAATATAGTCATTAGTTTTATATTGAGTAGAATTAATATAACCAGAAGCAAGCAAAGACTTTTTTAAATTATCTATACCATTTGGTCCAATAGACTTTAAATATGCTGCACGAGCCATAGCAATAGTGCTATAAGGTTGTTGATTAATTTCTACTTTTTGTCCAGGGAAAATAGTATTAGGTTTAACTGGTATAAAATAAACAGGTTTAGCATTAGTGTCTTGAATAGAAAGACTACCATTGGTATCAACAATTGTAAGATTTTTTAAATAAGGATCAGTATTATCTGCAGTAGGTACAACATTTTTAATTTCAGATTTCTTTTTACCAAGATTAGCAGCAGCAGTCTGCGCTTCCTTAGCAGCAGTAACTTTATCCTGTGCCTGTTTTAAAGCAGTAGGATCATTAAGATCTTTAGCCTTATTATATTCATCTGTTGCAGTCTTAAATTGTTTATCTGCTTTTGTTTTTGCTTTAACAGAATTTTTAGATTGAGTTTCAGCAGCAGTTAAAGCATCAAGATTCTTTTTAGCAGTATCAACTTTATTTTTTGCTGCATCTAATGCTACTTTATCAGACTTGTATTGTTTTAAAGCAGCATTATATTCATCTGAACCACGAGGATATTTTTTTATACGAGTATAAGAACCATAATCGCCATTAACATTTCTTTCAATATAACCATATTCTATACCTGCTTGATAATATGCTTCTTTTGCAGCAGCCAACTTATCAGAAGAATTTAGATCAGCCATAATTAAGAACCCTTCTTCAAAGCAACATAACTGTCACGAGAATAGAAATCAAGAATAGAACTAAAGATAGCGCGATTAGCCTCAGTAACATACAAGTCACCCGCCATAAGGTCACGCAAATTAGCCTCCACTTGTGCTTTACGATCACGTTTTAAATCAGCAAAATTAACAACATCTTTCATACTGGGATCAGAAGCAAACAACATAAAATCTTTAATTATTTTAATAGCAAGATTCATTCTCTGACGAGTACCAGGATCAATAGAAGTATTAGGATTAGAAACAATTTGCTCAACAGAAGCAAGCAACTTACTTTCTGCACCAATCTGATTACCATCACCAATCAAAGCCTTAGACAACAAAGGATTAGAAACCTTTAAATTATCACGAGTAGCAGTACTATCTTTAATGATCTGAGCACGTAATTCAGGATCAGAAGTATTAGACAATGCTTCTTTTTCTAAACGAGCCACATTATAATATGCTTGTTTATCTTGAACAACAAGCAAATTAGTATAATAGTTTTCTAAAGAAACACTCTTAACAAGACCAGCCGCCTCAAGCCAAGCATAAGAAGAAGCATTAAACTTACCCACATGAGGAGCAAAAATATAAGCAGCCTCACCATAAGTATTGATCAAAGACTTATTCTCAATAGCCCAATTCTGTAACTCAGTAGTATTCTGAACAATAACCCGTGTTTGCTTATCAGTACGAGCAACCGTATACACTAACTTATTAGGGTTCTTACCAATAAAAGTAGCCAAAGCCAACTCATAAGGATCTTGAACATCACCATACTTGGCATTGTTTTTAGCAATACCTTGAAGAATATCAAAGAACTCAGGACGCAAACCAGTAATACCTACCTTACGTAGATAACCTGGAAGGTCAACACCTTCCTGCATGCTAGGTGAAACAGGTGAAATTAAACCAAGGAAGTTACGCATAGCCAAAATGTTATGTGCGCTAATTCTAATGTTCTTAAGATACTTAGCCTTGTCTTCTTCACTAGCATCAGCCTTAAGGAAAGTTCCATGAGCAGCATTATAAGCCATAGCCTGCTGTGCAGCAGTAACTTCTTGACGACTCTTCTCTGTGGGGTCAATTATTGCCCACAACTTTTGCAAACTAGCAGGAACAATAGCCTTAGTCACATCAATATTGTCACCAATACTACCTAAAGCAAAACTATCAACAACTTGTGCAGCCTTTTTACCAGGTTGATCAAGTAGCCCACCAAAGATTGGAATCTTATTAACATTACCAAGAATGCTTTGAATAGCAACTACACCAAGACCAGCAACAGGACCAGACAAAGTGGGCAAACCAGCATCTTGAGAAAATGATGGGTTAACCATACGCAATTTAAAAGTAAAATCATTAAACATAGGTTGGCTATAGCCAGAGTTGCCAGTTAACTTACGAATAGTAGCATCAGTAGCCTTAAAGATAATACTATCAGTAGGCATAATAACATACTGTTCACCATTAATATCTTTATAAACAGCACCACTAGCATCTAAACCTAAGTGTGCTAACCTCATACGATAAAGTACACGCAATGGTACTTCTTTCATACGAAAGATACGGCGTTGAAAATCTTCAGTAGCCCGATAGTAACGTCCAAGAGTACGTGAACTAAAAGCAAAGTTGCTTCGTATTGCAGGGTTATCAGCATACTTAAGCACATGATCTGCTGCTTCACGGGTTAAGATTTCTGTAAAACGTTTTTCTGTAAAAGACTTTGCTATCTCTTCAATTTCAGAAACGGATTTCTTAGCACTTCCCTTGGCTGCTACATTTTTTGCAGTAAGTTCAGCAACCATATCTTTATGATACTGTCGTTCAATACCAGCATATTTTTTACGCAAAGAAGTATAAGTAACCATTACTGCAGGCTGACGGAAAATAGCATTTACTTGACGGTCCATTGATTCCATCATTTTATTGCCATACTTTTTCCATACAGAAGGAATGTCAGTAAGTATATCAAGATCAATGTTAGTTGAAACATCACCATTAATACGATGGTTTATTGTTGCAGTACGAAAATCATCTATACCAATACGAGAAACAGCCTTTGTCCAGGGCTTGCTTACATTAGTAACAGCAGTAATATTATTATGATTTGAACGAACAATATCCATTAATGCTTGATTATAATTATTTGCACCACCATGAAAAGTATTATACATATCAACAAGTTGACGACCTACTTGATCACGTACGATAGCAACATCATCAGCACCTTGTTGTAATAACTCTTGACTGCGACCAGACATTACTTTAAAAGCATCAACAGCCTTTTGGTCAAAGACTACATATTTATTAAGACGATCATCCCAACGAACACCAGCAGCACCAGCAAGTTCATCAATAGCACGCTCAAACCATTCTTGAGGTTTTCCATTAACAACTATATTAGAATTTTGTCCAGGTTTAAGAGCGTTGTTTCTTAAAAATACTTCAGTAGGATCATAAACATATTGACCATATTTTCTAGTTGCACCACCAAAAGTTTTAACAAACCGCTCAAAATGTACAATACTTAATTGCATATCATTAAGTCTTGCACTTGATACTGTTTGAGTTCCAGGTGACATTTTAAGACCTAAATCAGCCAAAGCCTTATCAAGATTACTTGGAGTAATCATTGCAGCAACAATGTCTTCACCAAAATTACCAGACAAACCACTACGAGCCACAAGAGATTGTGCAACAGAAGTTAACATATCAGGTGAATGAACTAATCCTTGAAGCAAATATCCCATGCTTTCATCATCAAGCATTTTGCTAAATAATTTTTCAGCATGTTCCCCAATAGCCAAACGCTTTTCCATATTACTTAAATCTTCAGGATTAATACCTTTACTTGTAGCAAGTGCTTCAATAATTTCTTTACGTTTTTCAGAAGAAATAGCATCATAAGTATTACCACCAAGCATTTTACTTAATGCTGCTTTAATAGGACCAGTTGATTCTTTAGAACCAGTAAAAGCAGTAGATACTTTACCTAAACGATGACCCTTACGAAGAGCGTAATCAAGTAGATCTTTACCAGGTGCAGTTAAAATAAACATTAAACCTTCGTCAATAGCACTACGAATACCAAGACGAGGAAACAAAGTAAGAACAGACCAAGCATCAACCATTTTACGGGCAAAATCGCTACTAGTAGCACCACCCATAGCATTCATAATGTTCTTTTTAGATTTAATTTGATAAGCAACCTTAGCAATTTCAGCATAAGGCAAAGAACCTATAGCATGAGTTGACTGCCAAATTTGAATAGGATTATCACTATTAAGAATAGGAACATTGTTTTCTAATTTAATGCTATTAGGGTCCATAAATTTAGCATGTTCAGCATTAATTTCAGTTTTAGATACAGTAGTAAAACCTACCTTATCACCAAACTTATCTCGCAAAACACTTTCAATAAGTTTTTCACCCTCAGGATGACCATTCAAACCATGCTTCATCATAATAGAAGCATAAAGATTACGAACAATAACAGCCTGTTCATCAGCCTTAGATTCAAGAAACTTTGTTGTCATAAAATTAGCAAGATCACGAGGCAAAAGTTGACGAGCAACAACATTAAAATTCTGTGCAGTCTCAATAGCATTCTCACCAATCTTAATTTCAAGACCAGCAGGACTACGTGCAGCCAATTGACCTAACTTTTTAAGACCTTTAATTTCTTTTTGAATACCCAGAATTACTGGATTAGAAGCAAGATCATCAAGTGATTGACCAGCCTTTAAAAGAACATCATGAATATCATTACCCTTGGCTTCAAGTTCAGCAATGCTACGTCCTTGAATATTTAATCTACCAACAGTTTTAGAAGTAGTAGGATTAAAAATACTATCTAAAGCAACAAGCATACCATCAGACATGTTACGTGAACGCTTAGCAACAGCAACACCATTGCGATAATATGTTACACCATCAACACGACCCGATAGCATAAGGTGTACATTTTGTGCTTGTTCAAAAAAGTTTTTAGCAGATTTAGCATCATGAACTTTGCCACGCGAAAGAGTATCAATAACTTCACGATTACGATACCCAGGAAATTGTCTAGCAATCTCATCATAAGCAACAGTTTTTTCTGCAGTAGTTGTTGCATCAGAATAATTTTTGATAGCAGGACCAAGTTCATTTTCCCACAATTGATTAACGCGACGATTTTGCATAACCTTGGCAACACCACCAGCAAGATCACCAGCATTGGCTGCTTCAGTAATAGTTTTAGAAAGCCTTTCACCTATAGTAAATGCTTTACTACCACCACCAGTAAGCCAAGTTAAAGGATCAATTGCTAACTGATAAACAAAATCTAGTACACCAGAAACATTTTTAGTTGTACCATCAATGTAATCTCCATGCAAACCACCACTAGCCGGTGGCTTGTCATCCATCATGCGTGCAATATCACGACCAGGACTTACTTGAGCGTATTTAACACCATCTAAAACTTGACGAAAATCATTAGGCTTATCAAATGCTTTAGTAATAGAAGCAAGTATTTTATTATCTACCTTGCCGTATTCTTGAATTATTTCACCAGGAGTTTTACCACCCAAAAGACCTCTGGCTACAGCAACGTCTTCGTTTCCAAACATAGAGGTTGCTTCTTTAAGAGCCTGTGTGTCATAAATTTCTTTGCCATTCCAAGCAGCAGACCAAACTTTTTTACTAAAAAAAGATTGACCAGTTTCTTGAGATTGACGGATAGCAAGATATGGTGAATTAATAATACGATTATAATCATGTGCTAAAGAAAACAAACCAATAAGAGGACTAGCAATAACTTTGCCAACAGCCTTAATGGCACCCCATACTTTATTTCCAGCATCAGGAGGAGGTGTTAAATAAGACGCATCTTTAAAAAGAAATTTCATTCCATCTTTAATACGAGAATCAAGTTTATCAAATTCACTACGAGCAATATCAGGATTAAGTTTATTTAACTCACGATGCTTTTTAATAGCAAAACTCATCTGTTCAACTTGGTTTAATCCAGTTGAATCAAGACCGGCTTGCTGAGCAGCAGCATAAATATTAGGACTTACCTCAGCAACAACTGGGTTCAGGATTTGCATTATCCAAGACCACTATCTTGAATAGATCTATAAATCAATTCTGCTTCACCTGAAGGATCAAACTGAGTAAGTTGTTTAATAGTATCAATAAAAGATGGAGTGTAATTGCTCATTCCATACATTGCTTCAGAACCAGCACCAGCACCCATATCAATACCATGAGTAATAGGACGATCAGGAAATTGAGTAGGAGCATTAAGTGGTATGGCTGTAGACATTTGAGGTACAGGATTACCGGCTAAAGGAGCACCACTTTGTTGCTCAGCCATAGACTTATTAAATCCATAAGCACCACCAGTATAAGATTGTTGAGGTTGAGTCATACCTTCAGTTGCCCCACCATCAGTACGTTGAGATAAAGCACCAGGTCCCGAAACTGGTGCTGGATTATTAGGTTGTTGATATCCACCTTGTTGTGATGCCATATTACTTGTCATCCTCTTCTTCTTCGTAGTCATATGCTTCCGCATAACTCAACATGCCTTGCGCTAACCAAGGTGTCATGGAGTCACTACTTAATGTATGTAAATATCTTACGCCTTCAAAGTCTGCCCATTCAGTAATCATAATCCAATTAGTACAGATTTGATTATGACCATTAGGGTCAGTGTCAGCAATTTGTTTTATGGCTTCATCTACTTTATTTTTAAAGTCGTCCCCTGCCATGATCTATCTCCTATACTGCTCTTTGCCGACTTAACCTTGCTGTTGATTGTGTTTGACCAGTACCAGTAAGAGAACTTAAAAGTGTTTGAAGTTCGGGTCTTTGTGGTGGTGCTTCTTGACCTTGAGGTGCAACACCTCCCGCTGGAGCGCCAGGAGCAGAGGGGACGGGTTGCTCAACTGGAGATGCCCCAGCAGGAGGCGCAGGCGGAGTGAAGACATCTTCAATAGCATCTTCAATTGCTTTACCTTGTTGACGTGCTTTAATTACCCCAGAAATTTTACGAATAATATCTTCAGGATTACCACCAGAAGCAGCCATCTGAGGAATAGCCTGCGTATAGGCTTGCAAAGATCCAAGCAAAGCATTACGCATGTCTTCAATCTCAATTTTTTCTTGCTCAAGAGTTACGTTAACATTGAAAGGAAGTTCCCTCATAGCCAAATCTTTAGAAATAAGTTTACCACCCAAAGCCTGCAACATAAAAATAAGACCCTGTGCTGGGTTTAAACCAGCAAGCATACCATATCTTACATCAGCAGAATAGTCTTCTTTAATATCTTTTGAAGGTAGATACGTAATAACGTAAGGAGATCCAGCATCTACACCACGAATAGTTTTTTCTTCATTGAAAAACTTTTCATCAATTTCAAAACATATTTCAATAACATCACGTAATGCTGCAGAAAAAATTGCTTGAGCAGATTTAATTTGAGTATCAAATGCACCCAGGAGTGCTTGTACACCTTGACCAGTAATAACACTAGCGTTAACATTACCTGTCCGTGATTCAGGATAACGAGCACCCACACGAAGTTCTTCATTAAGAATTTGTTGTTCAGTAAAAGCACCTTGAGGTAAAGTTAACTCTACTCTGCGAACACCGGCAGGGTTTGCTGTACGAATAACAGCATCGCCACCCAATTGAAGTTCTTGAACATCTTGAGGTAAAACAATTGGTGCTTGTACTGATTTTTCTGCTGCTTCCATTGCAAGTAATGCAAACCTATTTCGGAGCAACTGGATACCAAGTACATCATCAAACTGTCCACGTAATTCATTATCTACCGTTGGGCGGCGAGCAATAACAACATTGATTCTATCAAGTAGATTATTTGCTTGAGATAAAACTAAATTGTTTTGTGCAGGCATGTAAAGAACAGATTGATCTTTATCATAGTAACGTATTAATTCTACTTTACTATTTAAATCCCTACTATATTTTTCTTTACCCAACAGTTGATCTTCATACTCTGGGAATTGTGAAACCACTTCTCCAAGAGTTAAAGAGTATTTTTTTGCAAAAGCAACGCAACGTCCATAGCGATCAAATTCAGGATAAGCACCTATCGGATTTTCTATGCGAATACGTGGCAATTTTTTTTCTTCGTCCAACTCTATAATGAATGGAACGAAACCATATGTAATGTACATATCTGCACCAGAATACATTGCTACCTGGAGATCAGAATGACGGAAATAGTTTGATGCAATACGTGTACGCTTGTCAGCAAATTGACGTGCACGATCAGATACTTGATTTGCTGCACTACAGTTAATAGATGGTAATGGTGCTATTACTTCAGATAAGTCTCGTGCAACAATATCAATAAAGTTAGCAACAACATTTTGATCTATACCTGAAGGAAAAAATTTTGGATATACCTCAGAAATACGACCTTGACGTACAGTAAGGACATCAAAGTTAATAGAATCACGTTTGGCTGCACGCAACCTTAACGATTCTACTTTATGTTGTATCTGTTGTATAGATAACATTAATTATTTCCTTATCGGTAAATTTCATTCCATTGATCAGAAAAGGCTTCATCAAGATTGATTGCAACCCTACGATCTGTCTGCGCTTGAGTTGACCAACGGTTATAAACAAACTTGGCAGCGTTAGATGACTGTTGCATCATTTCTCTTGCCCTAATGACAGCAAACCATAATGCCATTACACAGTCTGTTTTACCTTTTGTTTCGGGTTTCCAGGTAAGTAGTTGTTGTGTTAATGCTTTAATGCCTTCCGATCCTTCACTTGAAGGAAGTTCAATAAGGTTGTTCTTTTGAAACTTTTCTTCCCGTATGGTTCCAAAGAGCATAGACATAGAGGCAATACCGAATGAGGTGTCCCATTTGTTTTTGCCTGTAAAGTGAGCGTCAAGCCGTACGCCGCGTGCAGCAAACCAGTTTCGTAGATCTTCATCTAAAGAGTATGCTTTCTGATGGGCGTTGATTTCAATACGAAATTCTTGTGGATTGTATCGTGTCACCATGTCTTCCATCATGGCACGAATTTTTTGTGGAGTAGGTTCAGCCATGTTAACACAATCAAGGACGTATAGTTTACCGTCTGCTCGATTGTATGTTAATGCTACAAAAGCAGCATGTCCTGACATGGATGGATCAAAACCAATAATGGTGTAACCCTCAACGTGTTGAGGATGACCTACCGCGCCAGACTTAAGTGGACCTTTACGGCGCATACTGTTAGTTGAACCATTAACTAAAGCAGGTGGAAATATAGAATCTTCTTGTATATCTTCTTGCTGGTAGACTAGCGCCCAAGTGGAAGGGGTTACTTCGCTTCGTCTTTTGAATAGGGTTTGCCCATCCCATTTGGGGAAGAAGCCGTTTTCCTGAGGAGTAGTATCATCCCCATCCCACGGTACGTCCGACTCTTTCCATAAAGTAACCCAGTCTTGCGGTTTTTCCGCATACTCCAATACCGCAGGCATGCCCATATAAGTGAAAGGAGTTTTACCACCAGACCAGTGTTTAGGGTTTCTGAGTTCTTTGTAAAGGTCATTTGCTGCAATGCGTGTCCCTACCACTAACAGTTTACCGTTTTTACCTAAACGGGTAATAACTTCTTTCTGTAACCAATCTAATTGCTTTTCCCACTCATGAGCATTAGCAGTAGTGATAACGTCATCCAAGATAATGAGGTCAGCACGAGCACCATAGATCTGTCCACCCATGCCGAGTGCTTGGAGGGTAGGGTCTTTCTCTGAAGAATTACGCGCATCGCCGCCGAGGTATACTGTATCGGTGCGCCAAGTATCAGCGTCCTCTTTCCACCCGCCCTCAGGACCATATGCGGTCTGCAGTTTGAGCCAGCGGGGATGGGACAACCGTTGCTTAATGGCATACACGAACTCGCGTGCTTTCACCAAAGTCTTCGACACCACAATGATACGAACATTGGGATCAAGGGCGATGCGGTAAGTAGAATAGTTAACCGTAATCACCGTAGACTTGGCATGTTCTGGAGGAACATTAACCAACAACCGTGACCGTTCCCCAGGCTCATATATCATAGAAGGATGAACCCAAGAAGGTTCCCTGCCCTCTAACAGATCAATCCAATCCTGATGATGCGGAAAGACCGTTTGATCCAAAAAGGCTTTACTGAAGTCCTTAAAAGGAATAGAATCCTTTTCCACACCCATAGCATCAAAAGATTGCTTCTCACCCAACTCCTTTGCCGCAGCCAAATCAGCAGCAAACTGAGGATCCCTCACCAACCATTGACGCACTGTATCCGGCTTCTTACCAGCAGCCACCATAGCCGCATGCACCGAAGTACCAGCAGCCACATGAGCCAAAACAGAAGCCTTAGCATCCGCCACAGATTTCACCAAATGGTGATCCCCGCCAGACTTAAAACCCATCGTGACCCCCTTAGGACAGAACTTACCCATCCTATATACAGAACAGACTGTCACAGATATAAAAGCAAGACTCTAAAAGGCTTGCTTACAAAAACAACCCTACATCTATATTAATCCGTTCAAACACCTAAAACGAACAAAAAGTGATACAGATCACAAAACAGAATATATTAAAATAGGACAAACTATACCCCAGTCACTATACCCCCAAATAATTATAGACAGAGATACATGTATACATTAGCGTGTCCGTTAACATACCTAGGGTCAAAGACTGTCAGAACAGACTGTCAGCCATGCTGACAGACATACCTACTGAGGTGCAGTAGAGATCTGTCTGCTTGGCTGTCTGGAGGGGTAGTTAGTTTGTTAGTGACTATAAACTTTTTTTATGTCTGCCGGTTACTGTCTGACAGGGGTTCCTGCCCGAAGGCTGGCGAGTCTAACGCCTCGCCTGCGAGGTATGGCGAGTCTAGCGCCTCGCGCATACTCGACTTGCCTTCAGGGGAACCATGCTCCCGCGCTATCGGGCGTGTCAGGAGCAGCCTTATCTCACATTCGTGAGATGGCTTGACACACCACGAGCGCGTTCGCATCTGTCAGACGGCAGGTTATCTACTACTACGGAACTCCACTGTTTCGTTGTCAAGGGTACGGAACGGGGAGCGCAGAGCGCTCCTTATTTATTTCAGATAGTCCGAACCATGATTTGCCCCACACCAAAAACGGGTGTGCGACAAATCACAGTCCGAAATTATGACTATCTGAAATACCCGTTCCTAGCATGCTGACCCCCAAAAGGGTCAGCCCTTGACAACAAAACAAAGCGTGCAGTTCCGTAGATCGCGGACTGAAAAGATACAAACAAGGAAGGTGCAACATGAACTGGATTGACAACTTTGAGGAAGGTATGACCATCCACACTATGACATTGGTCGAATATCTTAAGTCGTCGGTTGATGATGGTACTAATGAAAACGATAGTGCATGGGAGCGTGATGGTCAGTATGGGCTGCACGGATATCTTTGCGATCTCGTACAGCCCAGTGGTCATGACTGGACAGAATCGGTGACTGTTCAAGCAGATGGCAGGTTGAGGCATGAGTATCGGATGACTACTGATACTTATGCTGGTCACAGCATGGTTGATGGTTTAGATGAGGAGCATGCGCTTGGGTTCCATCATCTCGACATGGTTGATGATCCAATATATGTGAAAGGTATGCGGTTGTGTAAAGCGTGCATGCTGTTCACACCAAAGATAGAAGCAGGTTGTCAAAACTGTTAAAAGATAATGGTAGGGATGAGAGACTGCGCCCACTCCGTTGAGGGCGCAGTCTCTCAGTAAGTAAGTACGGTAAGTAAATGGATCTATAAACTACTAATGGATATGGAGTAAGATATGTTAAACGAGATCAGTGTGCAAGGTAAAGTTCAAAAGATCCGTACCTTCAAGAATGAGCGTGGCGTGATGGTGGTCGGATGGCTTGATCAGCGTGAGGTGTCGGCGTTTACAGATGGAACGCATGATCGTGAGATCTATAAGTTCGGTATTAATATCGTATCTTTTGAACCCGCAGTGGTTGATGCGTTAGCGGCTCTTGATGCTGGTCGCATGGACACCCCTCACACCTCGCTAGTAACCCTCAAGGGTTCTCTGAAGACTAAGTTTCCGCCCAAGGATTCTAAGTATACCCCTCAGTTGCAACTGGTTGTGGATGAGATCGTAGGTTAGTTCAAGCGGGAGGGGAGGGGGGCTTCGGCTCTCCTCCTCTCCCTTTTTTTCGGGGGCAAAGCCGTAGCCTGTATAGACAATTGCATGTCGGTTTTATTTTATATTGAGGGGAGTATGTGATGAGGTTGACTAGGCGTGGTAGGTTGACTGTTATATTTTTGTTTATTATTATGTTGTGGACAATGTGTATGTTGGTGTCTCATGTTGTGGTTGATTGTGATTTAAGAGGAAGTTCTACTGGTCCTTGTCAAGTTTTGTGGATTGAGGGGGGTTTGTAATGTGTGAGTTTGAGGATGATTCTATTGTAAATGATTTGGATGAACGTATTAAACAGGCTCTTGAAACTGCTGATATGTATTTGAAGGAGTCTAATAATTGTGCTCGTTTAATGTTGGCTTGGATTGAAAAGGCTAATGAGTTGATTAATAGAAGGGATGTGGTGGTGTGAGTGAGCCACAGTTTATTGATGGTGATCCTATATCGGATGATGTTTATGATGAAGATGAGTATGATATTGGTGCTGCTGCAGATCAGGCTTATGATTTGTGGGCTAGTAAATGATTAGAAAAATCATTGCTACTTTGAGTATCATGTATGTTACTGTCTGGTCTTTTGTTTCTTATCCTAAACATAGTGAAGCGTATACTGTTGCGTTGGCTGATAGGTTTGTGCATCCGCATTCGGAACCTTTTAAGAAATCGTGGACAACTGCGGTTTCTAAAAGTTATGCTAAAACTATGATAGATTTGCATTATCCTCAATGGTCTTCTCGTTCTGAGTATCGTGCATTGATTAAGTTGTGGACTAAAGAGTCTAATTGGGATCATCAGGCTAAGAATGAGAAGTCTACTGCGTTTGGTATTCCTCAGATTCTTGATCTTGATCCTAGTACTCCAGCCCCTCGTCAGATTGAGCGGGGGCTGTCGTATATAGATCATCGTTATAAGTCGCCGTCTAAAGCATGGGAGCATTGGAGGAAACATGGTTGGTATTAATACTTATAGTGTGTGTATTGTGTTTTATGTTAAGGCTGATGATGATGATGAAGCACGCAATAAAGTTACGGAAACTTTAAAGCATGATACTACTTATGATTGGGCATGGATTTATACAACACTAAATAAAGGAGAAAATGATGGCAAGTAAAAGTTTAACTATTAAGGTTCCTGTTAGTAAAGTAATCAAAGCACTTGAAACAAAGTTAACAGAAGTTGAAAAAAATTATTCTAATCAAGAAACAAATGAAGCAAATTATCAAAAAACATTAGATGCTTGGAAAAAGCAAGCAGCAAAATTATTAGTTGATAATTTTTCTAAAGCAGAAAATATTAGAATTGCTCCTCGCTATAATGGTTCTTGTAACATTGATTTTGATATTCCTAAAATAAAATTGCCTGAAGAACCAAGTCGTAACTTTGAATCAATGCTTGAGTGGAAATATCGTGAATCAAAAGAAGAAATTAACAACGCTTTGCGTGTTTTGCGTATGACTGATGAACAGTATGTAAGTACTTCTACTATGAAATCTATTAATCAGTATCTTTAATTAAACAACTAACTAAAGGAGAGAGTAATGACAACAACAACAGTTAGACAGTCAGCATGGAAGCGTGCAGGTACAGCAGTAGAGGCTACCTCTGCTGCTAGTGCAGCACAACAGGCAGGTTTGGATTGGACTGTATCGTTGCATGATTTGCAAGCACGGTATACTTATCCTGTATCGGAGCAGGAAAATCTTACGATTGGTTTGCCTGTTGATAATAAAGTAGGTGTTGTAAAGACTCACAATGGTGAGGCTTCAGTGATTGGTGTGGTAGGTAACAAGTATAAGATTGTACAAAACATGGAAGTGTTTAGTGCAATGGATGCGCTTGTTGATTCTGGTGATGCTAGGTATACAGCAGCGGGTGAGTATAATAATGGTGCTTCAGTGTGGATGTTGTTGGAGTTGCCTACTGGTGTTAATGTTGCTAATGATCCTCATTGTGCTTTTTTGTTGGTGAAAACTTCGCATGATGGTTCTTCTTCTGTTATTGTTAAGCCTATTATTGAGCGTTTGTTTTGTTCTAATCAAATCAATCGTACTATAATGGGTAAGAATAAGAATGCGTTTACTTATACAATGAAGCATACTCAAAATAATAATTTATCGGTGGCTGATATTAGTAACATTACTCAATTGACTTATGAGTCTATTGCTTTGTATGAAACTGTTGCTTATGATCTTAGTGCTAAGCAAGTTGCTCGTGATAAAGCGCGTGAGTATTTTAATAGAGTATTTCCTTTGCCTAAAATAGCAGAGAATGTTGATTATTCTTTGCTTACTCAAGGCGAAAAGCGTGCTATGACTATTGCTACGGAAGCAAGAGAAAGATCTTGGCATATTTATAGTGAATCTGATACGCAAGAAAATATTAGGGGTACTGCGTTTGGTTTGTGGCAGGCGGTAATTGAGTATGCTGATCATTGGAAGGGTGGTAGTGGTGATCGGCGTGCGCTTGCTGCCATTACAGGTAAGAGCGATGCTATTAAAGATCGTGCTTTGTCCATTGCACAACTAGTTTAAGGGGAAAGTTATGACTATGATTGGATATAATCACGCTGCTGTTGACGAATTAGAATTATCAATTAAAGTAATACGCAAAGAAGTTCATGCTTTTTTTGCTAATCTTGAATGGAGTAATCAAGAGGCTACTGTTTCTTTAGATGATGTTAATGATTTGCTTGAACAAATTAAAGCAGATAAAATAAAGCGTAAGTTTAGTGGTACTGTTGTGTTTGCTTTTGATTTTAGTGGTGTTGAGGCTGAAGATGAAGATGATCTTAAGCAAGTGATTGAAGATGCTACTGAAATTATGTTTGATTATGATCATAAAAATACTTACATTCAGGATATTACTGATGTTGAAGAAGAGTAAACGTCCTCAGTTTGATTATAAAGTTACTGTTAGTATGATGGATGATTGTGAAGATTTATCTTCTACAGATATTGAAAAAATAATTGCAATCCTATTGCGTAAAGCATATCTTCTTGACGTACATAAGGTGGAATTAATATGACAACAGTACTTCCATATAATGGAACAGCAGGTTGGTCAGGTAGTAGTACTTCTAAAGATAGAGCATTAAATAATGTTAAGTCTGGTAAAGAAAAAAATAATCAGACAAAAGCATTAGAGTTAATAAAGCAAATGAGATCATGGGGTTTAACTTGGAAAGAGTTAAGCCTAGAAACAAAAATTCATCATGGCTCAGCCAGTGGTATACTATCTGTCTTGCATAAAACAGGGCAGATAGTACGGACTAATAAAAGTAGATTAGGTTGCAAGGTTTATTTGCATCCTGATTATGTTACTAGTACAATTACTGTTGAACCGCATGGTAGGCAAAATAATTACTGTACTAATTGTGGAATAATTATCGCTCAGAATCCTTCCGTTAACTGAGTGATTCATATAGGTTGGTGGTGGGTAGGTTTTGGCACTCTCCTTCCCTACCCTCCACTAGCCTTTACTTAAGGAGAGAACATGGCAGAAGTAGAAATACAACGGGATAGATATGGCAGACCAATGGTTGTGCCGCCCAAGGGTGGCAAGCCAGTGCCGTATACTCGGACAACTACAGTTGCTGGTTCATTAGATGATGGCACTGCATTAGTAGCATGGAAGTTACGGATGGCAGCAACGGGTTTAACTTTGCGTCCTGATCTTTTACTTGCAGCCAGTGCTATGCGTGATAACAAGTTAGAGATGGATAAGTTAGTTGAAGATTCAATGGAAGCAGCAGGTGCTACAACACAAGCCACTATTGGTACTGCTCTTCATACTCTTACTGAAAAGTTAGATCGTGGTCAAGACTTGGGTGTGATACCTGAGGATTATGTTGCTGATATTCAGGCTTATCATGAAGCAACTAAAGATTTTGAGAATGTAAACATTGAACAGTTTTGTGTGCTTGATAAGTTTAAGATTGCTGGTACGCCTGATCGTATTGTAAAGTACAAGGGCGAGTTGTTTATTTCTGATCTTAAAACTGGTAGTATTTCTTACCCTAATAAGATTGCTATGCAGTTAGCAGTGTATGCTCACGGTTTGCCGTATGACCCTGCTACGGCAACCCGTTCGTCTTGGGGTGATGTTAATCAAGAGAAAGGAATCATTGTGCATTTACCTGCGGGTAGTGGCAAGTGTGAACTTCACTTTGTTGATATCAAACAAGGATGGAAAGGTATTGAACTGGCTATGAAGGTTCGTGCTTTTCGTGATACAAAGAAAAATCTAGTTACACCAATCAAGGAGATGATATGAGTAGTACAGAATCACCAATCAGCATTACTGTTAAAACACCAAACAATAGTTTGGTTACTGTTCGTGCGGATAATGGCGAAGAGTTAGATACTCTTGTTGCTAATGCTTTGGCTTCTCTTACTTCAGCAGTAGGTGAACTTGAAGCAGCAGTGCGTGGTGTTCAAATGCAAGCACCGTCAGCAACACAGGCTGTACAAAATTTAGTAAATAGTGTAGGTGCTAGTGTTGAACAGGTTGTTTCTAATAATCCTGGTATGCCTGGTACTGGTAGTCGTGTGTGTCCTCATGGGACTATGACTAAGATTCATGGGTTGACTGGTAAGTTTGGTCCTTATAAAGGTTACTTCTGTCCTGCTAAGCAAGGTGATCCTACTAAGTGTACGACTCAGTATGTTAAGGCTGGAGATCCTGCTTATAATAATTTTGTGGCAGACCAAGTTAAGCAGTAATGAAAACATTACGCCGTAGTATAGGCAAGCCAGAGGTAGGCGGAGAACCATTGCCGCCTACCTTTCAGGCTTTTCAGAGGGAAGGTATTATTCTGCGTAGAGCAGAGGTAACTATTATTGCTGGTACTCCTGGTGCTGGTAAGTCTTCTATTGCTTTGCATATTGCAGCACGATTGAAGCAACCGACTCTATATTTTTCTGCGGATACTAATGCTCATACTATGGCTATGCGTTTGTTGGCATTGAAGGGTAGGATTAATCAGTCTTTTGCTGAACATATGTTGAAGACTGATCCTGATCGTGCTGAAGAAATGTTGCGTGAGTATAGTCATTTGTATTGGTCGTTTGAACCAACACCCACGTTGAAGGATCTTGATGAAGAGGTTGCTGCTTTTGAAACTATGTGGGGCAAGAGTCCTACTCTTATAGTTGTAGATAATCTTATGGATGTTGCAATGGATGGGCATGAAGAGTTTGCTGGTATGCGTGCAGTAATGAAAGAGTTAAAGTATCTTGCACGGGATACTAATGCGTGTGTGCTTGTGTTGCATCATACTAAAGAAGGTGCACCTGGTTTTCCTTGTCAGCCCAGGTCAGCGTTGCAGGGTATGGTAAGTCAGATTCCTGCTATGGTGTTGACAGTAGGACAGATGCAGCAGGGTGAGGATTTATATTTGTGTATTGCTCCTGTTAAGAATAGGTATGGTCGTGCTGATCATACTGGTGCTACTTATGTTACTCTGGCTTTTGAACCTGGTGCTATGTATCTTGAGGATATCCTTAAAGATTATAGGCAAGAGATTAAGCAGGATACATTAGATGACGGGATGGAAATTTATTAATGAGTAGTGCAGCCAAAGCAAAGGGTAGTAATGCGGAACGCGATGTGGTCAAGTATCTTAAAGATTGGTTTCCTTATGTTGATCGTAGGTTGGCTGGTGCTACGTTAGATAAGGGTGACATATCAGGTATGCCTGGTGTGACTATTGAAATTAAGAATCATGCACGTATGGATTTGGCTGGATGGACAGAAGAGTTGTTAACCGAAATGGCTAACGATAAAGCGTGGACGGGCGTGGTGTGGCACAAGCGGAAAGGACGGGGGAATCCTGCCGATTGGTACTGCACCATGCCTGGACATGTGTGGGTTGATTTATTAAGGAGAGTACTTGATGGAGAAACCAAGCGTTGAATTTTATTTAAATTATATTCAAGCCGCCACCCCCGCCATAGGTGGAGGGTGGCGTAAGATGCGTTGTCCTTTTCATGAAGATACGCATGCTTCGGCAGCAGTTAATTATGATAAGAATGTTTTTAAATGTCATGGTTGTGGTGTTGCTGGTGATACTTATACTTTAATCCAATTGCATGAAAGGATGTCGTTCAGTGAGGCTATCGAGTTCGCACAGACAGTTCTTGCTGAAGGCTACGCAACAGTACGCGAGCCACATACAAATAGCGGAAGAGTATCTAGAAGGTCGCAGTCTGTCGGTAGAAGAAGCACAACAGTTTCATCTGGGAGTGGTCGTAGATCCACTGCCAGGTCATGAGCAGTATAAAGGTAGGTTAGCAATACCGTACATCACACCGTCAGGTGTAGTAGATATCAGATTCCGAGGTTATCACGGTGAAGACCCTAAGTATATGGGGTTGGTTGGTGCTAAGACTACTATGTTTAATACGCCTGCTTTATTTGTAGCACATAAGTATGTGTGTGTTACCGAGGGTGAGTTTGATTGTATTATAATGTCAGTTAAAACTGAGCATCCAACAGTAGGTATTCCTGGTGCTAACAATTGGAAGTCTCACTACACTAAAATATTAGATGATTTTGATATTGTTATGGTGTTGGCTGATGGTGATACAGCAGGGCAAGAGTTCGGCAAGAAAATCAGTAGGGAATTACCTAATGTTAATATCATTAGTATGCCGGAGGGTGAAGATGTTAATAGTGTAGTGACTAGGTTGGGGAGTGAGTGGATCAATGAGCGAATCAGAGAATGTATTACCTCTGGATGAAAGTTTGTGGGAACATGTTGAAAGTATGGATTATGCAATTGCTATACCCATATCAAATAGAAAACAAATTAATATTTTAGAAGCATTACAAGATATCTATGAGTCAACTAAGATAGATATTAATGACACAAGAAAGATGATTCTTGCTTTGGCTGCTATATTTATAGCCACTCCTTCTGGTAAAGCAGAGAAATTGTGGGAGGAACTGGCAGTTGAGGCATCCATGAAAGACTTTGATAAGAGGGCAAAGGAAATGTTAGATGAGTCTTGAGCCTGATGCCCGTGTAATCTTAGAAGAACTTGTATCAGTGCTGGTCAAGAAGCATAAAGACTATGGTCCTTACAATATTGCACTTGCTCCTGGTGGTCCACTAAATGGACTAAGAGTACGAATGTATGACAAACTAGCACGAATTAATAACTTATATGAAAATCAAAACGACACGCCGAATTATGAATCTTTAGAGGATTCGTTTATAGATATAGCAAACTATGCCATCATTGCCATACTAGTCCAAAGAGGACAGTGGGAAGGCGTGGATAAGAATGAAGCGCATAGTAGTGTTGTCAGATCTTCAGATCCCATATCACGATCCCAAAGCACTGAAGGCTACCGCTAGTTTTATTGCAGCCTACCAACCTGATGAGTTGTGGTGTGTGGGTGATGAGTTAGATGCACCCGAGCCTAGTCGTTGGAACAAAGGCATGGCAGGTGAGTATGCTCATACGTTGCAAAAAAGTATTGATCTTACTCAAGAAATTATGTCTAATCTTAAGACTGCTCTTGGTAAAAATAAGAAGTTTATTATTCAACGGTCTAATCATACTGATCGTATTGATACTTACATGCGCAAGTATGCGCCAGCATTTTCTAGTTTAAAGTCATTGCAAATTGAAGAGTTACTGGGCTACAATAGTCTTGGTATTACTTACTTGCATAAGATGACTGAGTTAATTCCTGGTTGGGTGATGGCTCACGGTGATGAATCCAATCTTAATCGTGTGCCTGGTTCAACAGCCATGAGTCTTGCCCGTAAGTTAGGCAAGTCAGTAGTGTGTGGTCACACACACAGGTTGGGTTTGCAGCATGAGACTACAGGTATGTATGGAAAGTTAAATACTTTGTATGGTCTTGAGGTTGGTCACTTGATGGACATTCGCAAGGCAGAATATCTTACAGCGGGTGTTGCTAACTGGCAGCAAGGTCTTGGTATTCTTATTCAAGATAAAAGAAAAGTTATTCCTTATGCTGTTCCTATTATTAATGGTGAGATTACATTACCGTGAATAATTATATAGAAGATTATATATCTATGGTTACACAGTTGAGTGCTGAATATTCTAAAAAGTATTCTATGGTGGAATCAAATGATATTGCTCAAGAGTTGTGGGTATGGTTTGTTGGGCATCCAGAAAAATATAAAGAGTGGTCTGCTTTAGAACAAAAAGATTGTGATAAGTTAATTGCTAAATCATTGCGTAATGCTGCTCTTAAGTTTTGTGAGCGTGAGAAAGCACGCATTATTGGGTACGATATATCCGATTTATATTACTATGATACATCTGTAGTTGAAGCATTTCTTCCTTCTATCATTACGGAGTCTTATGAAATACCTACGAAAATTAAAGATCTTAACACAAAGCACACCAAAGGAGAAGTATCTGATGGTAATAATTGGTTGGCTTTGCGTTCTGATATTGCTTCGTCCTTTTATAAGTTAAGTGAAACAAAACAAAATGTATTGCGTTTACGTTTTACTAATGAACAAAGTGAATGGAATAGTATTGCAAACACTTTAAATACTACCCCTGATGGGGCTAGGATGAAAGTGCAACGTGCTATTAGTTCTTTAATTAAACACTTAGGTGGTTGGCGACCGTTTAATGACAAAGATGTTAAAGGACAAGAGCATGAGTGAACCAATAATTAATCTTAAACCTGACTACAGTGCAGCAATGGACTATCGGGGTATGCCTGTTGAGGTGTGTCCGTGTGGTTCTGAAGTGTGGAATGTTAAATGTAAGTTTGAAGATGGTGAGATCACCATGTATTTCCTTGATATGGAGTGTGCAGTGTGTGGTAGTTTGGCTACTGCTCCTACTCCAGTAGATGTAGATGGATGTGACTAATGATTCATGACATAGTATGGAGTGTAATGTTAATTATATCTATTGGAAATTTTGTTTACTGTACTATTGAGTTGTTTAGATGACACACGATGAATTGTTAATGTTTTTATGGGAAAAGCGTAACTCTTTATGCGACCACCTAGATATTCATTTTGCTCTTAGCGCAATAGTGGAGTTACATAAACCAAATTCAATACCAGACTGGGTACCTACTAAAGAAAAATTGATGTGTTGGTGCGCTCACATTTATCCCTGCCCCACCATTCAGGCTATTGAGGAACAATTAAATGCCAACGTATGATTTTAAATGTAATTATTGTGGCAAGTTTGAAGAAACTAACAGCAACATGCCTGAAGCATGTGGATTATGTGGAGAACTAATGGTGCGTGTATGGTCTTCTACACCAGTACATTTTAAGGGTAGTGGATTCTACAGCACGGGGGGTTAGATGGAAGCGTTTAAAAATGATGCTGCATGTGCGGGTACTGATACCGAGATGTGGTTTACTCAACCTGATAACCCTACAACTTATGAGAATAAAGATACTCTTACAAGAATATGTAAGTCGTGTGATGCTAAAGTTGAGTGTTTAGATTATGCTTTGAGTGTGCGTGTTCGTGGGTTTTGGTCTGGTACTACAGATAAAGATAGGCAAAAGATAAGAACAAGGTTGGGTATTATTCCTAGACAAGTGATTGAGGAGAGTAGAGCATGAAAGATATTTTTGAGGGTGTGTTCCTTGCCCTGGTTGGTTTAGAGTTAGTTAAGGAAGTTAAGCATTACATTCAAGATAAATTGTATGACCGTAAATTAAATAAAACTTTAGGTAAAATTATGTCTGAAGATCTCTATAAGCCTGCCGTTAAGAAGACTACTACCCGTAAAACGGTTCCTAGCAAAAAGGCATAGCAGCCCCGTAAACAAAAAGAAACCCCCGCCAGGTATGGTGAGATACCTAGACGGGGGTTCTTGTCTGTATGCCCCCTTCAGGGGCGTTTAAAGGCTACTTCTTAGGACCGCCAAGACCAAAGTCTTTAGCCTTAGGATCAAGTGCCTTCAGCAGAGGACCAGCCACAGCCGCAAGACCAGCGGCAGCCAGAGCCTTTGGGTTAGTATTACCAGCCAAATACATTGCAATTACCGTAGCCATAGCAGCACGGAAATAGGACATCAACATAGCCTGTAACTTGGGATTCATTTACTCACTCCATTTTGGTCGGACAACAACCCTCACGGTTGTGGGATTGCGATGCTTGTAATAAACGCCATCCCCATTGGCTTGTGAACCAGCCCCGTCCTTGCAGGTATTGCCTTCCACAGTGTTAATCAAATGCGTATTTTTATCTACTCCACCCAAGGCAAACCCCACATGCACAGCCTTGCCTTCCTTGTGGAAATCAAAAAGCAAAATATCCCCAGCCTCAACCTTATCCACCGGCACAGTCATCTTGTTCTTTACTGCCCAGGCTTCCATAGCCTCACAACTAGCAGTACGAGTTACTAAATCTTTAGCCTTACCGGCAGACATACACCACATAACAAACATCATGCACCACGGATTATTATCCAAACCAAACCATTTCCCAAAAAGTGTTTGATTGTTTGGTCCCTCTTTATATTTCTCATCTGCATGCTTACGTGCATACTTTAATACATTGTCTGCTTGACTCATATTAATAACCCACCCTCTGATTCATCTTCATCATCGTCCAACCAACTAATATCAAGTTCAGGGAAATCTACACCCAAAGGGATCACTTCACTAGGACCAAAACCAAAACTCATTTTTCCACCAACAATCTATAGATTTCATCAACACGGATCTCAAGACGATTAACTTTATCCATCATAGAAGCACCACCGTTAGGTTTAAGTTCAGACAAATAATGTTTCACCAACCATTTAATACTCATAGCAACACATGAAAGAATAGTAAGGATAGAAACAAAAAGAGCAGCCCAATCAACAGCACTCATACTGTTCTCACAGTAATATCAAGTACTCCACCAAAGCCATCAAACCTACGGTCGGGTGGAGTCATGCGAGTAAAAGTAACTTGCTCAATAACAACTTGTAAAGTTTCACCAGTAGTAAAATCTTGAAACGTAAGAACATCACCACTCTTTTCAATCTCTTCTAACAATTGAATACGAGCATAAGAACGACCTTGATATCCAACAACAACATTAAAACGATCAGTCTCAATATCATAACACCATACAGGAAACTTAATAACACGTTGTCTTGGTGTAGCAATAGTTGCTTTTACTTGATAGCCACGAAACGTAGGACCAGTGCTAGTCGTAGTGCTATCTCGTTCTAAAGTAAACTTGTATGCAAGAAATTCTTGTGCTACTGCTGGAGTAGAAGTAGTTACCTCAACAGCAGCAACACCAGAATTATAACTAATGTGATCATAAACTGTTTCAACACCAGAAGAACTAGTAGCAACAGATGCAAGAGTAAAGTTACCTGCAGTAAAATTACCACGACCAATAAGACGTTTAAAGTTTTTAGGTTCAAGAGTACTAAAACGAATCTTGCCTGTTGTAATATATCCAGAAGCAGCAAGAGTAGTTAAAGACTGTATAGCAATACCATTACTACCAGAAGTAGTAAATACTAATTGATTACTGTTACCCAAAAAGTCTACGCTAGTTGCATAGCCAGTAGTAGTTGTAAGGAAAGCATCTTTTGCATAAGGAAATATTAATGTTTCAATTTGATTACTAAGATCAATACGGTATGTGCCAACATAACCATCAATAGAACCAGTAACATATACGTAACGATCACGGAAACAAAAATCTAAACCAGTATCAGGATAAAGATCATCTGTTTGAGTTGAAGGAATAATAATTGGACCGTATCCAATACTTCCCTCAACACCATTAGTATCGGTAGTTGCAACACGAACACCTTTGTTTGTACCAATAACTAAGTAACTTAAATATGATTCAA
>Ga0214919_10002007_pt1 | contig 32493 bp, 28 predicted proteins | sample LL1503_MetaG_FD_177994 | JGI IMG/M metagenome (GOLD analysis project Ga0214919, IMG submission 177994) | Freshwater microbial communities from Lake Lanier, Atlanta, Georgia, United States - LL-1503 | ecosystem: Environmental > Aquatic > Freshwater > Lake | place: USA: Georgia | collected... | reverse complement strand
CGGTTTTTAAAAAAAAATTCGAAGAAAGGATCCTTCCCCTTCGCTTCGCTCAGGGTCAGGATGACGAATTTAGTCAGAATAAAGGATTTATTCCCCGACAGGCTGGAGCGCAGCGAAGGATCATTTCTTCGCGGCTTCAGGACCTTCTTTTCTCGCCTTTTCCATTTCCGCATGCTTCTGGCGTTCAGCATCGTGGAATGCCTTCATGGCTTCATGGCATTTTTTCATTGCGTCCTGATCAGACGCCCCGGCAACACAAGCACGATGCTCTTGCATCTTCGCAATACGCTGGTCAATGTCCGAAAGGACCTTGGATTTGCGTTCTTCAAACTTTGGGCCGGGAGCAGCCAAAACGGCGCCAGAAAATCCCACGACCACCACCAATGACATCAAACTTCTTGCGACACTTGCAACTTGCATAAAGTCTCCTTCATTCATTTCAGCTTGTTTTGCGCAACTTTTGGCGAGTTCATGATTTCGCTCCGTCCATCAATCTGCGCCTAACGTAGCACCGTCAGCGCCTTGATTGCAAAGTTGGCCGTTGCATCGTCCCTGGTTAAATCGACCCACTTGCCAGCCTTCAGGTACCGACTTTCTCCGGCTGATGCCTTGGACTTCACGACCGTCTTGACTTTCGGACCACACAATAAAACAGGCACATCTGAAGTCCGGTCAAAAGCATGTCCACCTTTGCCGAGCTCAACACTGACGTGGAATTGCTGGCCCGGTTCAAGCGCTACTTCCCAAGGCAGGTCCACGGTATGAAATCCCTTGTTGGCCTCTTTGCCGCCAACCCAGGCCACTTCATTGCCAAGCACCGCTCCATCGAAAACCTTATAAATGCGAACCATGTAGTCGCTGTCATGCTCGGTCGTGTAGAAACTCACCGCCTTCAAATACTCCTGCGCGGAAAGCCCCATTGGATTGCGCCGGGAAGGTCCTTTGGCGGTGAAGGAATTTACGGCATGAAGGACACCTTTTTTTGTGTCGCGCCAGCCGTGGTAATCATGAAAATAAATGCGGTCGTAAGCAAGGCGCTCGACATCGCGGAATGCAACAGCACCCATGTCAGGGTGTCGCCCCGCAACCTTGTCTTCATACGAGATCCAAAAGTAGCCTTGCTTGCCCCACTCTTTTCCCCAGCTGTTTTTAATAAGCCATGCGCCCGGTTTCGCCGCCTGGGTTTTCTTGGTGTCATCCCAGCCCGCGATGGCGACGGCATGATTTGCCTCGTCCGTATTTGCCACCGGCTGGTAAAACGTGGCGTTGGTCTGATTGAAAAATTTACTCGCCCATGACAAGGCTGTGCCAACAACCCCGTGGCTCACAAGAGCCTCTTTGATGCGCTTGTGGGCATCCGGGCGATACTCAGAGGCCAGCCATTCGGCATGGCGCGGATAGTAATGATGATACCCCGCCGCAGAATCTGCGGGAGCACTGCTGAAGCTCTGGCCATCAATATCGCGCACCGCACCGCCGCGCGCCAGGTATGCCGTTGCAACCAGAAAATCACCACCTTCATGAACCGTTAGGCCATTTTTTTCAGGTGCAGCATCGGCATTGAAATGCAAATTGAAGCCATTCCACCAGTCCAAATGGTATTCAGCCAGGTTGGCTTCACCAGGCTCCTGCTGATTTTCCCATTCCCCACTGACCATGAGGTTGCTTTCCAGAGCTGCGGCCGTGGCATGGGTCCAACACGTGCCGCCGCTTTGACTTTTCACGGCAGAAACAAGATTTTTTCCAGCGACATCGCGCAAGTCAAACGCAGCCGGCGTCGCAGCGGCACTTGCGCCAAAACCAAAGCTAAAGCCAAGACTAGAGGCCATGCAACCAATTGCGATTGGCAAAAAACGCTCAAAAGCCTTCACAGAATCCCCCTGGGGTGGTTCATGGAAAAAATTTCGGTTCGTTTTCTATATTAACTGAAGTTGCAAAAAAATGGTCGGAGGCAGGGATGAAAAGAAAGGATCCTTCGCTCCCGCTCAGGATGACGGGCTACGTCAGGATGACGCGGGGAAGAAAGGATCCTTCGCTCCCGCTCAGGATGACGGGCTACGTCAGGATGACGCGGGGAAGAAAGGATCCTTCGCTAACGCTCAGGATGACGGGCTACGTCAGGATGACGGGTTTCGCCCAGGATCGCCACCAGGCGGTCGTGGGGCAAGGCATGGGCCGTGTTGCCGTCGCGTCCGATGACGGTTTTGGCAGCAAGCATCGCGTTCAAGACGGCTTCTTCCGTCGCATCGGCCGCCGCCTCAAATAGATCGTTCATCCAAAAGTCAGAAATCGCACGCGCCGTGTATTCGGCTTGTTCCGGATAGTGCGGAATCCGGTTGGCCGTGGAAAACGCCACGGCGATGTCGCCACTGCCGTGATAGGCAATGCCGCCTGTGCGGGCCAAACCCAACATTGCCCTCTTGGCCATCCGCGACAACTGCCGCGCATCACACGGTGCATCTGTGGCGATCACAACTGTAATCGATCCCTCTTGCCCACGGGTTGGCATCAGATCGCTGATGATCTCGCCCACCATGTGCCCTTTGATGCGCAGGTTGTGCCGCCGGCCGTGATTGGAATTCACAATCACGCCGATTTTATAATCAGGCGAAGAATCTGATGTGGAATTTTTCCGCGGGACACACCGCGACGATGTTCCGATACCGCCCTTGAAGTCATAGGTCATCATCCCCGTCCCGGCACCGACCGCACCCTCTGCCACGGGACCCGATGCCGCAATCGCAAGGGCTTCCTTCACATGGGCGGGTTTGACATGCATCCCGCGGGAATCATTTAGCGTCGAATCGTCGCACTCAAGGACCATCGGGGTCGGCGTATCATCGGTGATGCCGAGGGCAGGATAACGTTCCAACATCCACTCAAGAAGACCGATATGGGCGGCCGACACGGAGAGTGTGTTGGTGAACAGGATCGGGTTCTCCAAGATCCCGGACTCCTGGACCCACATCAACCCCGCAGCCTCGCCCGTGCCATTAAGGATGAATGAACCGGCGGCAAGCTTTTGATGCCATAAATCTCCATCCGCTGGAATGATCGCCGTCACTCCGGTGCGCACTGGCCCCTCGCCAATAACCAACCTGCCCTCGCCGTGGTCAAGGGTCACATGGCCGACACGAACGCCTGCAACATCTGTGATGGCGTTGAATGGACCCGGTTTGAAAGATCCAATCTGGATTCCAAAATCACGAAGGCGCTTGGCTGCCGGATTGTTCTTCACGTTGCGACTCCAGTTCGAGAAAAACGGACACAAAATTTGTACCACAATCATTCGGGAAATCCCCTCCAAGGGGCAGCACCCCGGCACTTTTTGCCTGACTTGATGGGCACAAAATGCCGAGTACAAAATAAAAAATAAATGATTACGGGTGGTTATTGATTAAGTCCAGTCGGCTTGCTAAGTATCCTCACACGGCTGACGACTCCTAACATTGGAGCGACATGGAGTTGCTCGTCACAAGACAGGAGGTCTGAATCATGGGTCTGCGTATTCGTACAAACGTGTCGTCCTTGAACGCCCAGCGTCGCTTGGAATCATCGACCGAAGCCATGGGAAACTCAGCGTCAAAGCTGGCTTCCGGTGAGCGAATCAATCGTGCCGCCGACGATGCCGCCGGTTTGGCAATCTCTGACAACTTGCGTGCCGATGTTCGGTCTCTCTCCCAGGCACGCCGCAACGCCAACGATGGTATCTCCCTCGTTCAGACCGCAGAAGGCGGCCTGATGGAGACCACCAACATGTTGGCCCGCCTTCGTGAACTGGCTGTGCAGTCTGCGAGTGATACGATCGGAGTCACCGAGCGTGGCTTTCTCGACCGTGAATTCCGCGCCCTGAAAGACGAAATCGACCGGATCGCCCTGTCCACCGAGTTCAACGGCACCCGCCTCCTCGTTGGCCAGAACGATATCAATGATGACCTCAAGGGCGGCAACACGTTCCCGCTCGAAATCCAGGTCAGCAAAGATTACTACGCCGGTTCCGATGCACTGGGCGAAGCAAACCCGGTCAACATCATCCGCATCGACTTGCAAAAGCTCAATGCCACCAGCTACGGAGAAGGTGGTCTTGGTTTGGGCAAGCAAGAGGACGGAGCCCGTATCGACAGCAAGACTGGGGCTCAGAACTCGATCTCGACTCTGGATACTGCAATCACCCAGATCAACGACTACCGGTCGTACCTGGGTTCAATCCAGAACCGTTTGACGACCACTGTGTCCAATTTGGGTTCGCAGGTTGAAAACCTTGAGACCGCTCGTAGCCGCATGCGTGATACGGATTTCGCTGCAGAGACGGCAAACTACACCCAGTCCAAGATCCTGCAGCAGGCAGGTACCTCGGTGTTGGCTCAGGCGAATCAGCAGCCGCAAGTGGCTCTGGGATTGCTCCAGAATCTGTAAAATGTTCGATGATCAATGGCTCCTGTCGAAAATCCTGGAATTTTGTCCAATCCAAAATTTCAGGAGGCCTGACAGGGGCCTTCTTCTTGCTGTTTAAACCCTATTTAAGTGATTGTTTAAGGCCTTACTTCAGAAGTAGTCTAAAGGCTCGATTTTCAGGAGCTTTTCCGTGCCTCGTAAATTCAATTCCGTAAGAATCATCGGCGTCCCATCGGATCTTGGCGCCAACATCCGCGGAGCCAACGTTGGCCCATCTGCAGTGCGGATTGCTGGGCTCCACGATAAAATTTCGGTGCTCGGATACAAAATAGAAGATGCCGGAGACATTCTGGTCCCGATCCGGGAGACCCTGCCCGAGAGTGCTGCGAAAGAAAAATATCTGACCACCATCACTGATGTGTGCGATCTGCTCCGCATGGAAGTCGAAATGTCGCTAGACCGCGATATGCTGCCCATCGTGATTGGGGGTGATCACTCGATCGCCATGGGAACGATCAGCGGAACGAGTTCGTTTTACCGTAAAAAAAATCAAAGCATCGGCCTGATCTGGGTTGATGCCCATGCCGACATGAACACTCCGGCAAGTTCCCCGACCGGAAACCTTCACGGGATGCCCCTTTCAACGTTGCTTGGAAAGGGGATTCCACAACTCGTCGAACTCGGCGGATTCGCTGAAAAATTGCGTCCTGAAAACGTGGCCCTGATCGGTATCCGGACACTTGATCATGAAGAGAAGAGGATTTGCCGTGAAAGCGGGATTCGATACTTCACCATGCGTGAAATCGATGAACGCGGAATGGCAGCCATCATGAAAGAAGCCGTTGCCGTTGCCTCCAAGGGAACCTCGGGAATTCATCTTTCATTTGACGTCGACGGCATCGACCCCCTCTACGCCCCAGGGGTCAGCACTCCAGTCACTGGTGGTCTGAGTTACCGCGAAGCCCATCTGGCCCTCGAGATGATTGCGGACACTGGCATGCTCACTTCAATGGAATTCGTTGAGTTAAACCCCATGCGCGACGTGGCACACAAGACTGCTGAACTTCTGGTGGAGTTGGTGCAGTCGGCCCTCGGTAAATCGATTGTCTGAATTTTCATGACGACCAAAGCACCATCTTTTGAACTTCTAAAAACCGACGGCGCAGCCCGGCGCGGACGTTTGCGACTCCACCATGGTGTGGTGGAGACACCGATTTTTATGCCTGTCGGCACCGTTGGATCGGTGAAGACGCTTGTTCCTGAGGACCTGCACACGGCCGGCGCACAAATCATACTGGGCAATACGTATCACTTGTTTTTGCGTCCCGGCATGGAAGTCATCAAACACTTTGGTGGCTTGCACAAGTTCATCGGCTGGGACAAACCGATGCTTTCCGATAGCGGTGGATTCCAGATTTTCAGCCTTGGTGCCCTCAACAAACTGACGGAATCGGGCGCGGAATTTCAGAGCCACATTGATGGCCAGCGTTTCAAACTCACTCCAGAATCCGCCGTCGAGATCCAGGAAACCCTGGGCACTGACATTCACATGGTTCTCGACGAATGCACGCCCTACCCGGCAACGCCAGATCAAGCGAGAGCCTCGATGGAACGCTCCATGCGGTGGGCCAAACGTTGCCGCGAGGCAAAATCTCGCAGCGAACTGGCCCAATTTGGAATCGTCCAGGGCGGCATGCACGAAGACTTGCGCAAGGCCAGCATCGAGGCCCTGACCGCCATTGGCTTTGAAGGCTATGCGATCGGTGGACTCAGTGTCGGCGAGCCGAAAGAAGACATGCATCGCATCACAGAGGCCTGCACACCATTGATGCCAGCCGACAAGCCACGTTACCTGATGGGCGTCGGTACGCCCCTGGATCTCATTGAAGGAGTCGCACGCGGCATCGACATGTTTGACTGTGTCATGCCGACTCGGAATGGCCGCAATGGAACCCTGTTCACTTCCCTTGGCAAAGTGAACATCAAAAACTTAAAGCACCGCCTTGATGAAAACCCGCTGGACCCTGCGTGCAAGTGCTACACATGCACCAATTTCACCCGTGGCTACCTGCGTCACCTGTTCATTTCAGGTGAAATCACCGGACTTCGTCTGCTGACCTTGCACAATGTCACTTTTTATCTGGACCTGATGGCCGAGATCCGGAACGCCATTGAGTCAGGATCATTTGGCACCATTGCGGCAAAGTATCGGGCGATTTATCAGACGTAAAATCAACGCAATATCAGCCACTTAATTAGAAGAAAAAGACTTCCTTAAGATCCAAGACGGAAAAGCCGTTAGCGAGAGATCAATTTATTGGGAGTTCAAATGCTTGTCCTCAAACGCTCGATTGGCAGTGGCGTCGCCCTTAAAGCCGCACTTAACATTGCCCTCACAGGGCTGGCTCTAGGCACTGCAGGCTGCTCCGTTACAGTTACCGACGACACAGGAACCACGGACTCATCCGAGTACAACACCTCTGACAATTCAAACGCCATGGCGATGCCCCCGAGCACCAATGCTGCCGCCAGAATCACACTACCGATGGAACTGATTGCAACTGGCCGTCATGCGGAGGGCTCTCTGAAGGGCCAAAGCGCCAAACGCAGCCCAGCAATCAACGTTGATGAGGCGAAAACGACGAAAATATCGCTGGAATGTGTTGGCGATGCGCAGCGTGATCCTCGTCGCATCTTTAAGCACGAGGCTGATTCTGACATGGCGGGGGTCCACGTCAGTTTAGGACTAATCGGAGTCAACGAAACAGGCGAGGCGAAAGAAAACGATTTTATTGCATCACTTTCTCAAGAAGTTGAATGTGTTGAATTTGTTGTGAGTCTTCAAAATTTGCCGGTCGGTAAGACAATGCAATTAGGAGCATTGATTGGCAACCAGCTTGGCGTGTTCTCGGGACGGACCAAACAATTCACGTTCGATGGTGCAAAAATGGTCTATCTTGCGTTGAAAATGAAACCTGACGAAAGCGGCACTGGCGCCATTGTGGATGTATCATTCGAAGCGCCTTCGGCTCCATTATCGGCCCACAGCATCCGAATCGTGAAGGAACTCTTAAGGGGCAAAGATGCCGAGACACTAAACAAAATCTTGCTCAAAAATGCGCCCGACTCAAAAAAGAGGGAGCTGTCCAGGCGCGGGAATACCGAACGCTATACAATAGTCCAATACGGAGAGGTTTCTTGCGTCATGATCAGCAATCGGTGCACATTGAACGGCGTTGCACTCGTCACACCAGATTCAGTGGCCGTCTTTGACGCTTTGTTAAAAGCATCACAGTCACTGATTCAAGACAGGACCAGAATCGCCGTCCACGCGCTGGGGTGCATTACGACCACGAGGCAAAAAGATCCACAGACGATTCCAGAAGAAACGACATTCTGCCACGGCATCCCAGGAATCGGACCTGAGTTGGACGGAAGAGTCACGATCCAATAGGCATGGAACTGTCAGTTCAGGACCCAGCGAAACGGCACCGACAAGCCAACCGCAACAAACGTAGCGGAGTCGCCAAAGACCAAATGAGGTACTGCGGCGACTCCGATTTCAAGCGGGGTATCCTTGATGTGCCAGTTCACCCCAAAGGGCAACCTTCCGGCCACGAGGCCCAAGCCACCAAGAGAATAAACCTCGGCTCCAAATCCGTAAAAAATATCAGGTTCTACGCTGGAACCTTTTTTACGCGGATAAATCTTGCAGTAATCGGCACCAACGGAAACACCGCCATAAAACCAGCCGGAACCCAAATCGAACTGGACGAAAGTTTCGGGATCCAAATCGGTTCGCAGGGACAGGCCATGGTAACCCAGGTCAATTCCGACTGCCGTCTTACCAAAAGCAAACGGGGCCTGCAGTGCGATTGCACCGGCCAGCCCCGCCGCCGAACATAGACTTGTGATTTTAGACGTAAGCCGAATCCCCGCCCGAGGCGATGATGATCTTGCCTTCTTCTTCGAGTTTGCGCGCAACCTGAACAATTTCATATTGAATTGCCTCAACATCCGAGAGCTTGACGGCCGCCATGGCCTCCATATCTTCACGCAACATCTTTGATGCACGCTCTGACATGTTTTTAAATACCAGTTCTCGTACCGCCTCGGAAGCAGTCTTAAGGGCGATTTTCCATTTATCGACCTGAACAGCCTTGACCAGTTCCTGAATGCCCCGGTCATCGATTTTCACCAGGTCATCGAAGGTAAACATCAACTGCCGGATCCGTTCTGCCAACTCTGGATCCCGCTCCTCCAGGCCATCCAGGATAGTTTCCTCTGTTGCGCCGTCGATCAAGTTGAGCATCTCGGCAATGGGCTCCACGCCACCAATCTTCTGGGTTGAGATCGAACCCAGGGCATTGATCTCGGCCCGCAGCACATCGTCAATCTCGTCGATGATCTCTGGCGCAACGGCGTCAAGGCTTGCAATGCGGATCAAAATTTCTGTCCGGATGCTCTCCGGCAAAAGTTTAATTGTATCACCGCATTTTCTTGCATCAAGGTGGGCCAAGATCAGCGCGATGGTTTGGGGATGTTCGTTGCGAATAAAATTCGACAGGGTGCGGGCATCGACCAACTCAAGGGCGTCAAGATTGGAAGATGATCCGAGGGCCAATTGATTGATGAGATCGTCACCGTCGCTGCCCTTGAAGGCACTTCCAATCACCTTTTTGGTGAAGTCATTTCCACCATAAAAGAATTTCCGGTTCTGCTGCAGGACTGCATAGAACTCGCCCATCACGGTTTCAACGACGTCGTTCTCCATGCGGCCAAGGCGACTCATCGCCGCACCGATTCGCTTGATCTCGAATTCGGTCATATTTTTGAAGATTTCGGCTGAAATCTCCTCACCGAATGAGAGCAACAGGATGGCGGCCTTTTGGGCACCGGTAAACTTCTGATTGGCCATGGGCACCGTCCAAATGGTTTTCTTTTATTTTACCCTGAACCGGCTCAAAGTCGTGTGCTTCGAGGCTTCCCGCCTGTCAAACTGGTTGACACCTGTCACCGGTCGAGTTGGCTCTGGGGTTTTTTAACCAAGCAAGTTTTTTGAAATAACCAAGCAAATACGGAATGTTAAAATAAATGAGCGGGCCACGCCGGGGATCGCCGGCTCTGGAACAGGCCTTGCTCCTGTCTGGTTAGACACGCCTTGATGGCCCAGATCTTCTTGTTGATGTTGTGGAGCTGCCCTCTGATGTTGCTGAACCGGAAAACTGCTTGGTGTACTGCCTTTGGAATCTCTATTGCCTTAGCCGCGTCCGGCTCAGTCCTGGGCGGCAGAGCCTACGCCCAAGGGTCTTCCGAATCCGTTGATTCGGAAAATCAGGTCGCTCCGAAATTCAATGAAAAAATACGCCTTGAAGTGCGCGAGTCCCTCCGTACCGACAGCATGATCCATGATGCTGAGCAATTTGAGTTACAGCGCAAGAAGGTTGCTAATGCGGATGACTGCCTTCCACTCTTTGTTCGTCAAATGGCACAACTTCGAGTCCTTTACATGCACTGCTCCGCTGAAGCCTTGAAGGAAGACTCAAAATCCCGCAAGGTCACGGAAACCTTTACCGTCCCCGAGGATCTGGCAAGGCGCTTCAACTTTTGGCGACGCGTCTACGGCCTCTGGGCAAAAGATCAGTATGTCCTGCACAGCTCTGAATACCCGGAAGTAATCCTGGAAATCATCGACGCCAGCAAAGTCTACAAAACGGACTTTCTCGGCCGCGAAGCCCAAGCAGAACGCTTCGTTTCAAACATCGCCTCCATGCGCCGGGCCAACTACCGCAGTCTCCTGATGCAGTTGCATCGCGATCGCAAAAAAGATCCGAAGTCACTGTCTCCAGCTCTTCAGCGCATTGTAGCCTTGTTTGACCACATCCAGGATCCGATGAAGTACTCCAAGGCGGCAAGGTCTTTGCGAATGCAGCGTGGTCAGCGCGATTTCATTGCAAACGGACTTACCGTCGGCCCCAAATACCTGCAGGCCATTGAAACCGTTTTCCAGGAACAGGGTGTTCCGAAGGAACTCTCGCGCCTGGCCTACATTGAATCGTCATTTAATCTTCTTGCCATGTCGAAAGTCGGTGCCTCTGGTGTTTATCAGATCATGCCCGACACCGGACGTCAGTATTTGAGGATGATCCCAGGCATCGACGAGCGCAATGAACCCATCAAAGCCGCGACAGCGGCCGCAAAACTGCTCAAACTTAATTACGACATGCTCGGTTCGTGGCCCCTCGCGGTCACCGCCTACAACCACGGAGTGGGTGGTTTGCAAAAGGCCGTCCGAAAAAGTGGCAGCTCAGATCTGGGCTACATGGTTCAGCACTATTCGAATCCACAATTTCAGTTTGCATCAAAGAATTTCTTTTGCGGATTTGTCGCGATCCTGGCAACCCTGCAGGAAAGTGAAAAGCTGTTTCCTGATGTGGCAATTGCCACGCCAGTCAAATTTCAGATGGTGAAATTAACAAAACCCCAGACGGTGGCAGTAGCAGCGAAAACTAACGGCAGCACGGTCGATGAACTTCTGGCCCTCAATCGTGACATTCAGCGTAGCTATGCAAAATCTGGCGGCCTGTTACCGCGCGGGTACAACCTGAAGATTCCACCGGCAGCCCCGGCTGAACTTGCAGCCGTTTCCACCGACCAGACTCGCCCAGCCACGGGGGCCCTCAAACCGTGAGGCAACTTTCAGCAATCACATCTGCATTTGCTGTTGCGGGTCTGATGGCCTCATGCAGCCAGCAAAAAATCGGTGAATTGATCAATGGCAAGCGCCATGCGCCAGAGATTGTTGACGTAGTCGACGGCCGAGACGCAGATCTGAACTTCATGAAAATCTATATCGATCTCGATGATGCCGGGCTCACCGTTCGCATTTACAACACGCCAGCCAATTCAGAAATATTTTGTGGAATCGACGAACATGATCCATCGCCTTGTCGTCATGGTGACCGATTTGACCGGCCGTCTTCGGGCGAACACCGGATCACAGTGACGGCACGCAACAATGGCAAGACCATTGATTCTGCCATTGCGAAATTCACCATTGTTCCCGGCTCCAACGAAAACCAGACCATCGGATCTGGTGATCCCGCGCACCCCTTGGCCATGAAGGTTTCTAATTCAGATTTCGCCAATGGCAATCCGGTTCCTGTCAGCCGGGCTTTTACAGTCAATTTTTCATTTGCCCAGACACCGCCTTGTGAAAATCCCGTGTTGCGTTGCGCCATGGATTCCGTTTCCAGCATCTGGTCCCTTTGCGACACCAGGGAACGCCGCCGTGTGATCCCTGCCTACTTGATGGCAAACGGCTCCCAGACCCTTTATGCACAGGCAAGTTGCGGCGATCTCAGCGGTCCGTTGCTGCGCGTCCAGTGGTACGGCGTTCCTGACAACTACCAGCCACTGATGCCCCAAATTGAACGCGATGAATCCGACGGGCGCCTTGTTTCCCTGGCACGCGAGCCGGATTGTCCGGCGAACGCGGTAATTTGGGAATGCCGCGTTGGCGGGTCATCCACCTCATGGGAGTCGTGTGCAAGTGGCAGCCGGATCGATGCCACAACAGCGAACCGATATGACGCCCTGCGCGCCGTGTGCGGAAGCCAGCGCGGCCCTGCCATTTCACTTTAATTAAAAAACAATCATTTCAGCCGGTTGAACCAACTCTCCTCAGGATGAACCGACGGTGGTCGATAGCCTTTAAAGAAGCCTTTCATTCAAGGTGTCTTATGGCCAATGACCGGATCCGCGAGCAATTGCTCCATGCCAACAAGCTGATTTTCGTCAAAGCCTATGGCGAGGCGGAAGCCGTTCTTGACCGGATTTCCCATGATCCGAAAGGTCGCCTCGACATCCTCATTCATCTGCGCAGGATCGAACTGGCGCAGATGTTGGGAAATCTGCCCGAGCTGCGGCAAAACATGCTTCACAACTTCACGAGGATTTCCGCAACACTTTCACCTGAGGCGCGCGAACAGGCCGATGTGGTGTTTCAACTCACGATGGCCCTCGCCGACCAGCATAGTGGAACCGTCAGTCCCGCAGATGCCATGATCCGGTTCCAAGAATTGTTAAAGATCCACAAACCTCACCCGGCAATCCACTATGGCCTGGCGTTTGCTCTCGAGGGTTTGGGCAATAATGAACGTGCCATCTGGCACTATGAACAATCGATTCAGATCGATCCCGATTGGTATCCCTGCTACTTCGCCTTGAGCCAGCTGCACTACCAAAAAAAAGATGAGAAGCACGGCGACGAGTACTTCTTTCAGTTTGAGCAAGCGGCTCCGTACAATGTCTACGGCAATTTTGAAACACACCGGAAACTCTACATGGAGTTTTTCGACGAGGAACAATTGGACAAGGCCGCCGAATCCGTGATGTCCCTTTCGGCATGGTGGCGGGAAAATCGCGGCAGAACTGCCGACGAGATCCTGGTCTATGAGTCGTTTGCCTTGGGCAGGATTGCTCAGGCAAAGGGATCTCTCGAGGAATTTAAAAATCGTTTCAACGAAGCCAGGCTATTGGCTCGCACCATGATGGAGTCGCTGGAAACCGAAGAAAACACCCTTTATTTCGTCGCCCGCTCGGCCGATGAATTTAACGAGCCTGAGCTGGCGTTTGAGGTTTACCGCCATGTCCTGAAGCGCAACGACTGCAATCCAAAACTGGTCCAGAAGATCGGCGGCCAATTTCTTTCAGCAGGCGAAGCCAGGATGGCCTGCGACCTCTTTCAAGATGCCTACAATGCCCTTCCCAATAGCCCCGAGATCCGGTTCTGTCTGCTCGTTGGCAGGTTGAAATTGGCCGGAGTCAATGTCGAGGAATACCTGATCTCTCGCGAACGCCTGAAGCAGGCGGTGGAAAATAATGGCGACAAGGTCGAGACCCTTGCTTTGCTGCACAGCCTCATGGCTAAGTTCCAAGACGACCCAGATATCCTTGGCAACGTCGCAGAAGTCTATTTAAAGATGGGGCACCTCACTAAGGCCACTCAATATTTTGACCGCATGTACGAACTGGACGGCAAAGCCCGCGCAACGGCAATCAAGTACGCCGGCTTCATAATGCAATACGGCGATCCCGACAAAGCGATGAAAATTCTGGACGAAGTCGCAGAAGAGCAACCGGGGTCAGGACCCACCGCCAACGTTGAAAAGCCAGAGATCTATTGGCTCAAGGCAAACTACTTTGCCCGCAAGACTGACTTCAAGGCCTCGACTGCAATCCTGCAAAAGGCGATAGCCTTGGACCCTTGGAACGTTTCTTATCTGCTCCAACTCAGCATCAACCTGCAAGAGATTGTCCGGGAGAAAGCCCCCGAAGAAGTCAGCGACGACGCCACACGAGACCCGGCATTAATCGCACTAAGTTCGGGTGGCGAGGCCACGATCGACTGGACCGATTTTGATCGCCGGACGAAACTGACAGAAAAAGCCCATATTTTTGATCTGGCTTACGCCCGGCGAAAGCTGCGTTTTCTTTACAGCAACGGCAATGTTGATTGCCTCGTCGAACTCATCCGGACATCCTGCCGCCACAGTCCCGAAATCGCGACCTACGAAATCATCCGCCTGCTGAACACAAACTATGACAGCCCAAGCCTGTATTGGGCCCTCGGTCTGCTTTTCAAGGAACTATGGCAGCTTGAGACTGCTGGCATGTGGTTGGAACAGGCTCTCCTTAATCCACACCTTGATGACATCACCAGGCGCCGGTCCCTTTTGGAGCTGGCTGATTCATACATCTGGCGAAACGTGAATTTAAAGAAGGCTGTTGAATTCGCAAAACTTGCCATTGAACTGGGTGAACGTGCCAATGGCCGGGCAATCACAGTCTTGGCCCACGCCTATTTGAAGCAAGGCAACATGCGCCAGGCGCAGACTTATTTGGAACAAGTCGACCATGACAAGGACGTTGAGGCGACCTTCTTGTTGGGCCTGCTGCACTACCGCAACGGTGCCCGCCAGAACGCCAATCAAATCTGGAAACCTCTCATCACGGTGCGCAGCGAGAGCCTGCGCTTTCACAACATCAAACAAGAGATCCTGCGCTATTATTTTGAGGGCTCGCCCTATCTGAAAAATGCCGGGATAACGAACGCCAGCTGATCAATAATTAGGCAGAATTAACCTACAGAAACTCATATTTGGCTACGCGGCCAATTAGATCTTGACTTCTTGCAAGCCGTCTCTACAATCCCTAAACAGAAAATAGATTTTTAAAAAAAAACCAAACCACGCATGGATGCGCGGTGGCTTTGCAAAACAGACGAGGCAGGAGCAACAGTGCTTTTGTTTCGTCAGGACGCTTACTACAGGAGATCGCTTTGAAAGCACTTGACAGGGCTTCCAGTAACAACTCCGCAGATAAAACCCTTAGCACTCACAACGCACATGCATCCACGAATACGCAGTCAAATCATTGCTTGCACTGCCAGCAAGACACAAAATCACGCAGGCGGGATTTTTCAGAACAAACTTGGACTGTCCTCATGGTTTGGGGGGAGATCGATGCCAAGACGGTTGATCAACCGATTTGCGAACCATGTTACAACGAACTTCGGTATGTCCTGATCGACCGCACGGACGAGATTGAGTCCGCACTCAGCGACCATGCTGCCGGCGTGAAGCCTGCTGCAGTAAAGGCTGGCATTGCCCAGACTGTCGTCCCGACAACGGGCAAAGGCAAAAAATCAGGAAAACAGGCAGGCTGATCAGAACGGCCTGCGATTAATTTGAATTTTTTGTAAATTCACAAAATCGCACGTTTAAAGCAATCAATCAAAAGACCCGCGCGAAGCGGGTCTTTTTTTTTGACATCCCGACTTAAGGCTATCCTGAAATGGCTCCGAATGAAGGACATCCGTTTTTCTGCAGGAGACTTTGGATGAATCCTTTGTTGCAATCATTCATAAATCGCTATTCGCAATCCACGGTGAATGCCCTTCAGGCAAAACCAGGCTTTCGTGACTATGTCACTTGCCTGACCCCACTTTGGAATGGCCAAAACGGAACAGTCGTTGAACAAGCTTCAGCGATTGTCAGCGCAAATCCGGACCACGAAATGCGATTTGCGATTTATCGCCTGTGGATCGAAGCCCTGGCAGACGCGGGTGAAAAACTTTCTCTCCATGCCCTGCAGGAACACCTGCTCATGCGTGGTGAGGCGGCTCCAGAAGACCGCGTCACGTACATGGCCTTAAGGGGACTAATCCACATGGAACTGGACCGCACCCATGCGGCCCGCCTCATGCTCAGAGCGATCACCAATGAGACCAACAACCCGTATGCAATGGAACTAAATCAGGCGGTCCTAACCAGAGAACTCACTCCTGTTGAACTTCCAGCACTGGTGCAGATGACGACCCCCTTTGCTGACTATGTTGTCTGGCAAAGTTTGGTCCGAAACTTTGTGGCAGTGAACCAGCGCCATCGCGCAGAACCGTGCGTTGACCTTGTTGATTGGATTTTCGTCGGCAATCCGATGCGGGACGTTTGCTATTTCCATTGGACCAGTGAGGTGAACGACTGGACGTCGTCACTTGAACACGCTGAACATTTGGCCAGCACCTTTCCGGCGCATCCCGATTACGCATTTTATGCTGCGCATGCTGCATTTAAACTAAACCGCTTCAGTCAGACTATTGCAACCCTTGAAGGGGCCAAATCGATTCGTTTGGAGACAGATGCGGATGCGTCTCTATTGCTTGGACAGGCCTGCAAACAAATCGGAATGCAAAAACAAGATTCAAAAATCCTGGAAAAGGCCCGTAAAACCCTGACCAGGGCCAGTAAACTGCTGAGCCGCGAGGGGATTACCCCAATGGCTCCAGAGCTCATGATCCAAGAGATCAACGAGGCCCTTGGCGAAACCCCGGCCACACCTGCCGAGTCAAAGTCGCTGTTCAGGCCAACGAAGGCCTGGCTGGTAAAGCTCTCGACACGCCGCTACCAGGAACTTCGGATGAGCCGTGAGTCCGCTGTGGAGCATCTTGTCCGACCTCTCGGTGGCGATGCCCAGCCAGGTGACCTGTGTTTCTTCGCCGTGGATGATACCCATGGCAAGGAAGACGGAGCATGGAAGATCGCTGCCATCTACACAGTTGATTCGCAACCCGTTTGGCATCCGTACTGGCGCCAGCAATCAGCACTGCAATTGATTTCGATGCCTAAAAAACTGATCACGGTCGATGTCAAAATCATGGATGAACCGCAAGAAAGTCCTGGCAAAAAACAGGCAAAAGCAAGCAAGCTTCCCAAAGACCATCCGTTCCGCTTTGGCGTATTTCAATTGGAGGAAGGCGCTCTTGATTTAATTCAGGAGGCCATCCGCCAGCATCAGCAAGGTGAACCTAAAAACACAAATTACAATGAAACCTCAAGCCACAAGGCGGTCTGAGCATGATGGCAAAAAGGAACCGGCAAATATTCAAGATTGCGACCACAGCTGGAACCATCGCAGCCCTTTCAGTGTACCTATGCACTGGGCCTGCTGCTGCTGAATCCGGTAAATCCAAAGCGCCGCTTCCGGCCACAGCCACGAAGGCCACGCCAAGCGCGGGGGACACCTCACAAGAAATCGTCGCTAGTGCAGATGGAAGAATCCAAGTCGGTTCATCGGGATTTTCCATGATGCCGCCCGCGGGCTGGAAGGTCCGAAATAACGTCCCGGGACTCTCTCTTGTCCTCGAGGCACGTGAAGAAAAATCAATGAAGTATCGCAGCACCATTCAGGTTCGTGTGGCTGATGGCCCGAGATACCTGGACTCCGTTGGGATTGCCGATTTTCAGGAAGAGATCACGGATAAGCTTGGTCGGGAAGGCGGTAGCCTGCGAGATTTCACAGTTCGCAACTCCGAACTGGTCAAGACCGACGAAGGCCGCGAAGCGCTTTTGGTTTACACTGGCTTCAACATGAACGGAGTCGACCTGCTTCAGGCTCACCTGATGATCAGCAACGAAAACCAAAATGTTGTCATCACCTACACGGACTTGTCTGACAAATTTGATTCAAATGCGGCTGATGCACCCCTTGGAATTGCGTGGGCCGCAATGACCACTGCGCAAGTTCCTGGAAAAAATCCTGAACGCTTTGCCGGACCGATTCAGATTGCGGCGCTGGCAGGACTCTTGATCGTTTTTATTGCTGTACTGCTCACGATCCGCAACGCTTTGGCGCGCAAGGCTTATGTTCGGGCTGGAACTGGTGCCGAGTCAGACATGAACATGAACCGTGACAATTTAAATACAAATCCGCCATCAAGCTTGATGGCGATCTCGAGCGAGGATCTTCTTGAATCCGGATCACCGATGAGCATCGAACCACGCCAGGCAGCTTGAGCGCTTTGCGTCGAGGATCAGTTCGCAAGGCGATATATAAAATGAATCTTCTCCTGCCGCCTGAGCGAGTCACGCTCAAGCGGCTTTGCTTTAAGCCAATCCAATGCCGCCGAGTGGGTCAAATGCAGGGGGCACCGACCATGACCGGCATTCAAGATTTCTTCCGGCGCCGGGCCTGTAATGATCGCAAAACCGCCGTCAGGCCCCTTGAAACCAGGATCTTGCGCGTGGCGGGAAACGAGTACCGGGACATATAGTTCCGAAGAACCCTCAGGCAGAATCATGATTGTGACCTTGCGCTCTGCAACTGGTTTTTTTTCCGACTCAGATGGTCGAAATTTTTTACCAGATTCTACGACAGATTTTTTACGTGATGCCATTTTTTCTGCAAAGAGCCTTTCAATTTCTTTCAACTTAACCATCCCATCCTTGAGCAAGTCTGCGACCTGAACCCACTCATGAAACGCCTTGACCTTAACGACACCAGTGGCAATTCCAGGACAACCCAACCAAAATGGCGACCCGATATTTTCGAGCCTGGCATTGTACGTTGTATAACGCTCCGGATGGTCAATGTCGGGTGAGGGCCAAGCGCCGTAACGCATGGGCTCAATGTGCCCTGCCGTCACCACCGGTGCAAAATTTCCCGGAAATATCTGCTCTCGACTGAAATCTACGAATTTCTTCGGATTTTCCTGATGCAGCCTTTCGTAATCTGCAAAGGAATCCCGGACTGAAGTCGCATCAAATTCCGCTTCAAGCAACTTCAGTGACTTCTGTGACTTCTGAATCATGGGCGAATAGCACATGTAAGATTCATCCACGGGCGTTTTAGCAAAACCTCAGTCTTCAATTTTCCGGAGTTCAACGTCTCCACCGGGACTGGCGATGACAAAGTGATTTGGTTTGACCAGGGTCCAATCCTTTTCAACCTTGGTCAATTTCTCTGACACCACAAGAACCGAAGAATTATGCGATTCGGCGTGCTCCATCCGGCACTCGCCGTTTTCTACGGCGTATCGAGATCCCGACGAATAGTAGAGCGTAAGAGGCTCTTCCTTCGGGTCTGAAACATAGCGGGCCGCCACCAGCCAATGGCCATTCGTTAGCGCCATATTGAGCCATGTCCCGTCGGTGATGTTCTTTGCCAGCTTGATTTGTTTGATCTCCCGGATCACGTCCTGGACAATGTCTGCCATTTTTTTCCCAGTCGCCTTGCCCATCGGTATTTCACGAAGGCGGTCGACACAAAGGGCAAAAAAATGTTCCGAGTCCGTCTGACCATGAACCCAGGCATAGGTATCATCAGACAATCGGTGCCTGACTTCGCGCTTGATCGAGTCAAACCCCTCGATGCTACCATTGTGCATGAACATGAATTCGCGAAAGTGAAAGGGATGGCAATTTGATTCAGAAGTCTCGCCAAAACTCGCTGCACGAACATGAGCGAACATACAATGAGATTCGATCTTCGGAGCGATGTTTCGCAGGTTTCGATTGCTCCACGCTGGATTTACCGAAACAAAAACCGCAGGCCTTGGATCAATGTGCTGCGTGTACCACCCAATCCCAAAACCATCGCCATTCAGGGGCTCTTCGATTTCATGGGCATTGATGCTTTGCTTCACCAGGGAATTCGACGGCTGATAAATCAGCTTGTCCATGACAACCGGCTGGCCTTTGTAGGCAAGGAATCGACACATAAAGCACCTCCCCCGTCATTGTATCACCGGCATCCTGTGATTTGTGATCCACTGCCATCGGCTTCAGCCCATTGGCTCAAAGTTGGATCACGGGTCACGAGAGGGGCCGACCAACCTGAGGCCGCAATCCCCTCCTGTTCGGATGCCGAGAATCTGTTCCAGTCGGTACACCAAACTCCATCGGCTTGGGCCACCGCACGGGAGAACGCACTTTCCGGTGACGCCAGATTGTACACTTCATTGTAGGTGGATTCGTTCATACCAAGAAGTTCTGCGAGTCCTGATTTTTCGCGCCCCAGATACGGAATGCCCGCCGAGATAAATGAGGTTTCGGGACCACGCCGCGTTACATAGATAACTTTGCCACAGCCGGCAGCCTTCAATACTTGCACCGGATGCAGATCGGCCCATCCCCCAAGTGACAGGGCCCCAGCCATTACCTCGCCATCTGCGAATTCTGTATAGGATCCAAGTGATGGCTCTCGTGGCGATTTTTCCAGAATTTCACGCCATGCCTTTGCGTGCCCAAGATTGATGGCTTTGTTTGATTTGCCATCGCCATTGGATTCGCGCCACGTTTTCACCGGATCGAAACCAAGTGAAGACGACACCCAGTATCCAAATCCAACATCGCCGAAGTTAAAATTCAATTGACGAGTAGCACCACGGTGATAGTCGGTGTTGTATCGACGCAGGGTATTGATCGCTGCAGGCGAGGTCACGACCGAAGTGATCATGATGTTTTTCAGACGCGATCCGGGCTCATCCATCAACCTTGACCTGGCTGTCGCGTTGCGATTTTTTCGCCAGTCACGAATCAGCCCGGAGAACCTGACTCCACAGGTTCCTTGTGATGTCAGCTTCGGCGCCAATTCCTTCCAGGTTTTTTCCTCTGTCCCCGAGCCACAGGCAGCGATAAATCCAGCCATTTCAGCCTGCGAACCGCCGTAACCTGCGTAAAAATCGGCGATTCTGCCGACAAGGTTGATCAAGTGTGGAAAGTTGATTAGGCCCGGCCGAAAAAAGACATCGGCGTCGGAGGCATCCAGGTCGACCAAAGACATTGCCGCCTTTTTAACTTCTTCAACCCTGTTTTTATAGTCCCCGATGTTTTGATCATTAGCGGGGTCAAGGGCCTCGATAATTTCCGGATTGATCAGTTCTCTGATGTCATCGCTCGTAAAAATCTGCAGCAGATCGGCAGCAGTCTTTTGAAATTCTGCCGGTGGAAAATGCAGGCTTGCTTGCCCCTTGAGGCGGCCTGCCAAAGTCCCTATCCCGATCAGTGCCTTCCATTCTGGTGCTTCCAATACCTCTTGGGTGTATCCGGCGATGGACTTGAGCAGCAGCGAGATCGCCCTGCTCCGATGTTCTCCCTGCAAAAAGTTAACGGCGGGATTCATCAGGATGCTTTCATACAGGAACGTGGTGATCGTTCCAGAACTGCCCCCTGCCATGGCCTGAACCTCGCCCCAACGACTGGTGATCTTCGCCAGGGCCGTTGTATGGGCCATAAGATGCGTTCCGTTGCCGCGCAGGGCGACGCAACGCTCGAGGGGTTCAGGGATAACCGCTTTCATTGAAGAAGCCGGCCCCTTCGGCCTGGGAAAGCAGGCTGCAACTGGGAAAAGGCAAGCGACCGTCAGGACACTAAAAAGTCGACGCATAAAAAAAACCTGCGCGAAATTTGGGTTTAACCAATTTTCGCACAGGCTGGGCCCGCGATCAAATCACAGGAACAAAAAACATGAAGCCAAACTAAAGGGAGGCGGTCTTGCTGAATTCCGTGAAAGTCAAGTCACCAGCTGATGCCAACCAGGTCTGAAAGGCTGCGCGAGTGCTGTTGTAAGCATCAAGTGAACCCCCAGCTGAAAGAAACTTGAGGTCGTCTGCAACGTTGCTGAACGTGATTCCAGCATTGCCCGTGCAGCCCGTCGTCGGCTGGCAGGAATCCTTGGCATCGCCAAAGGCCGCACCCGTGCTCAAGGTCGTACCAGATTGCTGCAACGTACCAGAATTGTATTTGAAGCCATCAGCCGAGGTCCCTTTGACCGTCGCATATTTCCCGTTGATGCCGTTCGAAGCGTTGGCTCCAACGTCAGTGAAGGCTCCAGACATATTAGTGACGGTTCCAAATTCGCCCGTCGTCGCGTCAAAAGACCCCTTGGCGTAAATGCGTGCGCGGCGACCCCAGTAGGTGTCAGCGTATTCTGCGCGGATGACTCCATTGGCGCGGTCGATCGAAATCACGTTACCACGCGTACCCTTCGCGCCAGCGCTCAGACCAGCATCTGTTCCGTCGCCGCGAGCGTCTGCATCCCATCCCTCAATAAACTTGATGGCAGCCTTGTCAGCAGTTGCTGTGATGTAGAGTTTGATATCGATGCCAAAGGCGGCGACTTCGAGGTGAATGCTCTTCTGCCAATCACCCGAGTCATAAGACGTCGCGGTCAGGGTCGCAACATTGCTCGAACCAACATCACTGATCTGCCCGGCAGTCCAGCCACATTCTGTGGTCGGTGTGACGGCGACGCCGGTATAAACCTTCCCTGCTGCCGTGTATTCAATGGTCCCGAGTCCTTTTTCGAGATCGCACATCAGGCTTCTTGCCAAGCGCATCGATCCCGCAAGGGTGTCCGGGGATTCTTCGTTATTGGTCTGGCAATACAAGACGGCTTCCGCATATTTTACACCGCTGTCACTGGGCTCCATGCGAGCTCCAGTTGCCGTATTCCACGGAGAACCTTTGTTTGAGCAATTCGGAGTGATGGTGCTTTGGATCTCGGCGTCCAAACGAAGCGTGCTCTTGGATTGGCTTTTTCCCGCAAATAAGATTGCAGTACTGGGAGCCTTTTGTGTGCTGCCAAGGGATGACGCTGCGTAATCCAGCATCAACGCGCCTGAAGCCGCCAGCTTGCTCGTCGTTTCGTCGTCGGTTGAATCATCACTTTTTTTGCCGCAGGAGGTGATTACAAAAAGTGAAACAACGGTGGTTAGCGTAAAGCTTCGAATCGAACAAATCTTCATAGATCACCTTCCTTGGAGACGTGGATGAGATTTTCTTCAGCGATTGCTGAAGTGATGTTTAAAATTTTAACATAGGAAGGCGAATTTCAGCTCAGTTGCAGACAACTTTTGAGCCCTGGATTGTTTGGGAAATCCCAAGCTCCCTGATGAGTTCGTCATAGGTGACTTTGTAAGTTCCCGTACTCAGTGGAGTCTCGTCTGGACCAAGTATTTCTGGCGAGCCAAGGACGGTGACATAAATGAATCCCCGATTCGGAAAATTTGTCCGCGGCCCAAGATTGACGTGGTAAATCGGCTGGCTGCTGTAGCGAGAAAACGTAATCTCGCCGATAGACTCTTTGCCGGAAGGGCAAGAACCGACCACAGCAACCAACGGCGGATTTAGCGCACTTGCATTCGCAGTATCAGTGCAGCGCAAAGTGGTGACTTTGTCCCGTGGAACTTCTGTAGGGACGTTGCGGCAGCCTGGTGGCAGGTTGCTTGGCAGGCTGCCTGGTAGCCCGTTTTTCCCGGACGCGGCGCCCGAGCCGCTCGACGATTTTGCCGCCTTGCCCTGAAACGAATTGTCCGAGCATCCAGCCATCACGGCGATGGCCAAGACTGCGGTAACTAGTGAGATTTTTACATGGCTTAAAAACATGCAGTCTTATCGGGAACAGCGCATTTTTCTTGAAGGGAATTTGAGGGATTCAAGACAAGTCGATATTGTCAAATAATTATGGATACTTACGAATTTTTGACGTGGTGGGGATACACAGACTCGAACTGTGGACCTCTGCAATGTGAATGCAGCGCTCTAACCAACTGAGCTATATCCCCGGAGCCAGGTGGTGGGGGCACACGGATTCGAACCGCGGACATCCTGCTTGTAAGGCAGGCGCTCTAACCAGCTGAGCTATGCCCCCACATACGGCTACTTGAGCTTGCCGGTTTTAGACTGTCGGGCGTTAAGGTGTCAATTCAAATGGTAATGAACGAGACCAGAGTCCGAGAAGACCTGCTTTTGGCGGGGAACAGCCCGCAACCATTCGCAAAACCTTTGAAATCCGGCGTAGTCGTGGAACGGCACTCCCCTGGCCGCCCAATCGTCCGTACCGTCGGGCTGGACTTCATCGCAAGACTTTAGCTGGTCCAGATCGAACATCGTCAGGACATCAGTGGCACGCTTGAAGTCCGCAGCCTTGAGGGGGGCTGGATTGCCAATGAAGCCTAAAATCACCCGGACATCTCGCCACTCGTGGAAGGCCGGCTGCAGATTACCGTCCACCAAAAGGTAGGCGTTTGCAGGTATTCCCTTTCTTGCCATGGCCAAATCCATCTGCAGGGCCTTGGCTGATTTAGAAAAGGCAGGAGTCACACTGCGGAGAAAAAGCGGAGCTTGAAGGATCAAACCACCGGCGATGGCTGCGACAGCAAAAAGGCGCGTCAGTCGCTGACGCCATCCCGAAAGAAGCGCCATGTTGTCGGTCAGGATCACGGCGAAAAACGGCGCGAACGCCAGGGGATAAATTGCAGTTGGCGATTGGATCTGTCCGAAGCGTGCCAAAACAACAATGGCCAGACCGGGAAGGCACAATAAAAACGTCCACGTTGGGCGGAAGAGAATTGCAAAAAAACCGGTGGCGAAAAGAAGTTCGATTATGGCGGACCAGTTGGCTTGCAAGAGGGCCGTCAATTTGAAGTCGATGTAGTTAAGGCCATAGTATGCATCATGGGATGAATGCGCAGGCATCCATCTGGTGAACAACCATAAGAAAAATCCAATTTGGAAGACAGCCCAGGCACCAACCACAACAGCCTTGCGGTGTTGGGTTACCCCATTCAGCCGTAGGGCCAAAACCAGAGCCGCCCATGCATTGATGATCCAGAACACTTCCTTGCAGGATCCTGCCCAGATCTGAGCAAGGATAAATAGAAGCACAGAGCCAACACCAAATGAGAGCCCCCCCGACCATATCTGGTCCTCACGCGGAGGAAAAAGCAGCGCCCCTGCGCCCTTTTTGGCCAATGAATTGAGGACAATCCCCTGAACAACAAAAGCGGGAATGGCCATCACATCGGGAGCGAAGCCAAAGTAAAGCCGCGCTGCAAAAGCAGGGAAAAGGCATAAAAAAATCGGTCCGACCGCATCAGCACTGAACCCAACCGGCCCCTGCCCCGGAGCCACCGCAGCGCGCAGGGCGGCAGAACGCATTCCCAAGATGACTGCCGCCGCACCGCAGGACAACCAGGATACAAAAAATAGAACTTCGGTCTCTGGAAAGAATGAATAAAACGGAATGATCAAGGCCACCACAGGCTGGAAATGATGGGCTAGAAAATTAGCCTCGCCGGTGATGCTGCTCGGCCAAACGAGAAGGCCCGACCAGCCAGAGGCCGCCCACGAAGTTTTCAACTCAGCAAGAATCTGCAGGTAAATACCCGTGTCAAACGCATGGACAAGGTCTCTGGATGCACGCAGCATTCCCATCGCAAGAAACCCTGCGCTTAACGCGATGTAAATTAACAGGCTGCGGCCTGCGGCCTCCAGACCAGACACGAGGCGCTTCACGGTTCACTCCGGAATATCAGGAAAAGTCGTTTTACTTTATGCCTGTGGAGACCTGGCAACGATCCAGTCGTCGATCGCTCTTTGCCATTTTTTCCAGAAAGGCAGAGATTCTTCCGGCGAGCATTCGGATATGGCTGAAACCTTGCGTGGAAATTTTCCAGATGTATCAATCTCGATGTCGATGTAGCGGAATTTTTTTCCATAATTGCCTTCGGCAAATTCCAGAGTCGCCTGCAAGTCACAATTCTCGCGGTTGATAACAAGGTTTCGGGCGCAAACCGGAATATACCCTTCATCAACCTTCGCAATCCAAAGCGGATCTGGATTTGGCATCAGGTACCATTCGCAACGTTCTTGATGGCTCAAGTCACAGCCTGTAACGATCACCGCGAGTAGGCCTATCACGGCAATGACTGCGATTTTAATTTTCATAATTAATCCGGATTTCAATGCGTCGGTTCAGGGAACGCCCACTCGGAGATCGGTTGTCGGCAATTGGACGGGTATCCGCATAACCGGCTGCTTGGATTTTGGTCGGAGAATAGTTTTCCTTTTCGATCATGTAGCGCAGAACAGACGTTGCACGCATTGTCGAAAGTTCCCAATTGCTCATTTCACCTTTCATCGGGGCATTGTCAGAATGTCCTTCGATCGTGATATTCCGCCCAAGATCCTTAAGGATTTTCGAGACGGCCTCAAGTTCTTTTGTGGCCGTCCTTTTTAACTTCCATTCGCCTGGCTCATAAAAGTGAGAGGCCAACAGGCGCAGGCGGACTCCATCGGGAGACCGGTGTACCGAGACGACGCGTTCAGCGCCATCCTTGCCGACTTGGATGCTTTTCTCCGCACCATAAAGGCGATCTTCCAACTGCGCATTGATCCGTTTCATTTCCTGATCAATGACCTTGATGTTCTCGGTTTCGCCAGGATATTTTTTGATCAAGGGCGGACGCGCCTGGTTGCCTTTGAAGTTCTCGAAAATCCCGATACCGGCCTCCTGCGGACCGACGCGCCGATCGATAGGAACTTCTTCCATGACCGTGTTGAATTCTTCATTGATGGCACTTGCGGCCTGCTCAATGGTTGCCCCAGCCCCCTCTTTTTTGAGGGCAAACAGCACCACAAACACGGCAAAGAGAAGCGTCATCATGTCAGCAAAACTGACAAGCCAGCGCTCGTGGTTCTCAAATTCAGGACATTTTACTTTTTTTGCCACGTGGTGATCCCTTTACTCTTCGTGTGCCTCACCACCGTGGCTCGTATAGACCTTAAGGCGTTCTTCGATGATCTTCGGATTTTGCCCAGACAAAATTCCGTCAATCCCAATGATCACCATGGCGCGATAATGATTTTCGATCATTGCTTTGCGCTTGATCCGTTTTCCCATTGGAATACACATGATGTTGGCGATTCCCACACCGTAGAGGGTTGCCACGAACGCCACGGCGATACCGGGTCCGATCTTTTCTGGCTGATCCAACACGGTCATAACCTTCATCAATCCAATCACGGCTCCGAGAATACCAATGGTCGGCGAAATGGCGCCAAAGTCTTCCCAGAATTTCACGCAGATTTCGACCTCTTCAAACTCCACAAAAGCTTCGTTCTCCAGAGTGTCACGAATGATGTTGGGGTCGGTGCCGTCGACGGCGAGTTTTACGGCTGCTTTTAATGGTCCGTAAGAAAGTCCTTCGCGCTTTTTCTCGAGCGCCAGAATCGATTCCTTACGCGCCGTTTGAGCAAGATCGATAATTTCTGTTGCGATCTGTTGAGGGGTCGTCGGTGAATTTTTTAGCAGAATGTTTGGAATGGCTTTGAAGCACCGGATGTAATCAGGGATGGGATACGCCACCATGAGTGCACCCAGTGTCCCGCCAATCACAATCAAAAATGACGGAAGGCTGACAAATTGAGGAATTAGATTTGCGGCACCCTTGGCGACGACACCACCAAGGATCATAAGGAGAGCTAATATAGGACCTATGAGAAAACCGATATCCATGGCGCGACTCGCGATTCAGGTTGGTTGCATTGATTATACCGCATATCAGCGGCTTCTGTGCGCGGCAGCGGGACAACAGTTCCTCCGGGCACGCGTGGCCCGTGGACTTTTTGCACAAGGATCGAATTTCCCTGCTTTTCTCCCTGTAATTTACCAGAAACACAAATGAAGGCCTGGCGGGCAAGCATGGGTTCAAATCGCTCATACGCCTGTGGAGTGAACACAAGATTGATATAACCGTGCTCATCCTCAAGGGTATAAAACACCATTCCCTTGGCTGTTGGAGGCGACTGCCGGACGAGAACCATCCCAAAGACAAGAACCAGCGTGTTAGCCGCTATGGACTCCAGACGATTGGATGCAATGACCTTCCCCACCGGAACATCAAAGCACCAGTATTCTGTACGGACGATGGCCGAGGGATGATCGCCAAGGGCAACAGAAGTTGCATCCAAGTCTTGCTGAACGCGCTCCATACTGGATTCTCCCGAAAACTTATGTTGCGCCTCGACATCAAGCATTAATCCGACATGCGGTGCTGCTTCGGCCATCCAAAAGGCGTCTTTGCGGCTCAACCCAAATGTCGAAAAGGCATTCGCTGCGGCAAGGCTGGCCAAGTCGCTGCGAAAAACACCATTCTCCACAGCCATCTGGAAAAGCTGTTCACAACTCGACCAGCCGTGATCAGGCCGTGCACGAATCAAACTTCGCCCTGCGTCCTCGCGCAGGCCCCGCACCAGACAAAGCCCAAGGCGGATTGCATAAACGGCTGATTTTCCGTTGCTGGCATCTGCGGGCTCCGTCATTTCAAGATGGTGCTGCCATTCTGATTTTTGTACGCATACCGCCCGCACCTCAACCCCACAGCGTCGCGCAGCCTGCACCAGTGCGAGTGGACTGTAAAAACCCATCGGCTGCGAATTCAACACAGAGATGAAAAAAGCAGCCGGGTAGTGGCACTTCAGCCATGATGATGCATAGGCAATGATGGCAAAGGATGCCGAGTGAGACTCGGGAAATCCGTATTCAGCAAAACCGCGCATCTGCTGCAGGATCACCTGAACAAACTTTTCGTTGATTCCATTTTTTTTCATTCCATCGGCAAGGCGGGTCAGCCACGGGTCAATGTTGCCTTTGATCGTCCACGCTCCCATGTGGCGCCGCAATTCGTCGGCTTCGCCCGGGGTAAAATCTCCGACCGCAATGGCAATCCGCATCACCTGTTCCTGAAAGATTGGTATACCAAGGGTGCGTGCAAGAATTGGACGCAGTCGTTCATCCGGAAACACGATCGCTTCTTCACCATTTCGCCTGCGCAGGTAAGGATGCACCATTCCCCCTTGGATTGGACCGGGACGAATGATCGCAATTTGAATCACAAGGTCATAAAAAGTTCGTGGTCGCAGTCGTGGCAACATCGACATCTGAGCACGCGATTCGATCTGGAACGTTCCGACGGTGTCAGCACGCTGGATCATGGCATAGGTTGCGGGATCCTCGGGAGGAACACGGTCCAGGCTCATCGGACGCCCATAATGGGATTCGAGCAGTCCAAAGCACTTGCGAACTGCCGTCAACATTCCCAAGGCAAGGATGTCGATCTTGAAGAAACCAAGGGCCTCAATATCTTCCTTGCACCACTGGACCACCGAACGCCCCGCCATCGTGGCAGGCTCCTGCGGAACAATGTTGTCCAGAGGTTCGTTCGAAAGCATAAACCCACCAGAGTGAATCCCCAGATGACGTGGGAAACCGCGGACCCTTTCGGTCATCGAAGCCCACAACGGATTTTCCTTCATGCTTTCCCGGGCATCCTTCAGCAGTGCTTCTGGAACGCCCAGCGCCTTTCCAACGGCACGCGCCGCACCCCGGGTGCGGAAAGTGATGACATTGGCCACCATCGCAGCTCGTCCACGGCCATAGCGTGAATAGATATACTGAATCACTTCTTCACGCCGCTCGTGTTCAAAATCGACGTCGATATCCGGAGGATCGCCGCGTTCAACACTGACAAAGCGTTCAAAGAGAAGATCAAAAAGAGATGGGTCGACCGAGGTTACGCCAAGAACAAAACAAACCGCGGAGTTTGCTGCCGATCCGCGCCCCTGGCACAAGATCCCCTGCTCCCGCGCCCACCGGACGATGTCCCAGACCGTCAAAAAATAATCAGCAAACTGAAGTTCAAGGATCAGCCGCAATTCATGTGCAATAAGATCAACGATGCGCGATGGCAAAGGATTTCCGTAACGATCCCGCGCTGCCTGCCAGGTGATCTGTTCGAGAAAACTTTGGGCCGTGTGCCCCTCTGGGATCATTTCTTTTGGGTACTGATAGCGCAGCTCATCCATACTGAAATTGCAATCGTAAGCAAGTTCGGCTGACGCCTCAAGCGCCGTGCGGAAAATCGGTAAATCTCCGAATCGCCACGCGAGATTATCCAACCCGTGCAAGCACCTTTCTGCATTCACAAACATGTGCCCGACACACTCATCCATCTCCATATTATTTCGGATTGCATGCAACACATCACTGACAGGTTTCTGGCTGCCGTGATGAAAAAAAGCGTCTTGGGTCAGAAGGCACTGAACGCCATACTCTTTTGCCAGACTCAAAACCTGAGAAATCCATGCGTCCTCACTGGGATGCAAATGCCGGCTGACAGCAAAATAAAGACGATTCCCAAAAATCGCCTTTAGTGCTTCCATGCGTGATCGTAATACGGAAACACCTCCGCACCGGATCAATCCGCGCATCGGCAAAATTGCGGCAACATGATCAAGATTTCGATGACCATTTTCTTGAAGGCAAGCGTGGTCGACAAATTGATCCCACGGCACAGACGCATGAGATTTACCTTCACGATGGCTCAGGGTCAGCAACCGGCATAGCTGTGCATATCCAGTCCGGCGACGAGCCACCAAGGCCAGCGTATCCTGCAAGACAGTTGGCAGGTCATGATCCCTGCCAAAATGAATTTCTGCCCCGTGAAAGAGGCGCAGAGGTGCGGAACTTCCAACAAGATGCGTCGAGGACTTCAAGATGGCTTTATGCGCCCGATGCGATCTGGCGAGTCCGTAGGCCCCATCAAGATCCGTGATGGCAATTCCACGATAATTCAGATCAAACGCGCGCTGGACCATCTCTTGAGGATGCGAGGCACCAGTGATGAAGCTAAAATTCGTATGGGCCAACCACTCAGTCCAACCAAGGGATTCTATAATCGACTTGTTGATTGCAACGGATGTCATGGTTTTTTGCTAGTTGTACATGCCATGGACATACCACTTTCCTGAACCGTCTTTGAAAACCCAGACCGCACGCTCATCTTCATCACGCATCATGTAATAATCGCGCTGCATGGATCCTTGACTGGAGGCAATTCCAGACCGCCACCACTTGTCCATGATCCGCTCGCAGAATGTCCATGCCCTTGAGTGATTCGCCGGTTGAGGACAAACCCTTGGCTTCGGATATACAAAAAGCGGCCGACGGCGTCCCAACGCCTGCAATGACGGATGCCTCACATCATCCGTCCGCATTAGTTCTGTCGTTGTGTCACTGGAATTCCCAGGATTTCTCAGGCAATAACCGTCTTCTGGAATCCAGTTGCTGGTAACCTCATAAGCATTCAATGGAACCGGCAAACGGTTTTCAAGTTCCTGCAACCGGTCTTCACCGGAATCCATGATTGAACCAAACAAATCCCGCAGGATTGGCGGCAGGATGATTTTTTCAGTGACCAGCAATTCCCATGACCCGATCGCCTTTTCATAGAGGCCCAAGTCAACGGCTGCGCCCATCGCAGCTGGAATCGCATCTTCAAAAGCATAGCAAGCTTGGAGCAGCGCGGTCCGGTGATGCGGAGACTCGGCCGGAAGATCGTGGGGGTGGCGAAAACGAATGGGGATAACAAGGCAAGACAAATCGAGGAAGACCACACGCCACTCCAAGCTCAAAACACGTCCAACACCCTGCTTGTCAAGCTGGGCGCACAAACGATCCACATCATCACGGAGCACAGTTTCAATGTGCTCCCACTCGAGCAATGGCGTATCCAGATGACGCTTCACCTGAATGCTCTCTTGCTGGCGCCACAAAACCCACGGAAAAATACTTAGGTTTGATTCATCATCCCCATGAAGATTCGCCGTCCAAAGCCATAAATCATGTAGCGCTGCACCATAACGCCGGCGGATGGCCAACGCGGGCATTTCAACAAGAGCCGCCGGGTTTCGAATTCCCAAACGCTCCATCCCCTGCTCCATTTGGTGCGCCTGACGCCGAAAACCCTGCAGATTAAAACGCTCACGACCGCAACCAAACCAGTGCGATGCCACTTCATCTGCGAGACGAAACCAGATATCCCACGACGCTTCATTGACCAGATTGCGACCGATTGGGTTGTGCCCAAAAACGAAACCATCAAGACCACGTTCGCGCATGACTTCAAGACCCATCAGCGCACGCCACGGACTCGCATCCATGACAGCACGGACACCTTCGCCCGCAAGAAGGGATATGGCCTGACGCAAAAATGCATGCAGGCTCTCTTGATCGTTCGTCTGAATCTTGTGTCCGGAAATTCCTGCCTGATGGCACCAGTATGGCCAGACAGGTCGCAGGTCGAGCAACCAAATCGCGGGTTGCCACAGCATGAACCGCGGAGTCAGCGATTCCGGATTGAAATCAGGCCGATCAGAAGAAAGGGCGAGGTAAAACATGAATCCTCCTTTGCACCATACAATTGTATGGTAGCACCGAAAGGTCACATGGCAATAGCCCGAAGATCCAAAGGCTGCCTGGCCGTTCCACGAACGGCTTCCAGCTGCCAGCCATCGCCCCGTACACCATTGCTGCGCTGTCGGCAGTTGACCCGCAAACGCGCCCAGATGTTGCCACGTCGTCCGCTGAGAAAAAAATTCTGGAGCACCATCACATGGACCTCCATCGCACGCGCCTGGCGCGCCATGAACGCCCACTCCTCACCACTCAAATTTTTTGGACTGTCGAGCACCACCAGACGAAACAACGGCTCTAAAAAAACTGGCTTCAATAATTCGATTGGCTTCTTGGCAGTTGCAAAACGGATGAAACGCAAATCAACGCCGCGCGCACTCCAAGCCGGTGGATAAACCTCAAGTCCATCCTGCCCGTTGACCCAGAGAACCAGCATTTCAGCGGCTGTTACACGTCCCACAATGGACAATACGATTTCACGTGCACCCTGGCCGGCGGGCATGCCCCACTCACTCACTGCGCCACTGGCCAGTCCACCCTCTAAAAATTCATCCAGGGCACTATTGCCACTGAAAAAACGCGTGGGATCTGACGTTTTCTGCACAACCGCGGTACCGGCGCGAACTCCGTGCTGCGCCATGATATCCGCAATATATTGAGGGATTTTGGGGGTTGATTCTTGTACCATATAAAATTATGGTACCACAGTGGCTTTGAAGAAGA
>Ga0214919_10002006_pt1 | contig 32504 bp, 36 predicted proteins | sample LL1503_MetaG_FD_177994 | JGI IMG/M metagenome (GOLD analysis project Ga0214919, IMG submission 177994) | Freshwater microbial communities from Lake Lanier, Atlanta, Georgia, United States - LL-1503 | ecosystem: Environmental > Aquatic > Freshwater > Lake | place: USA: Georgia | collected... | reverse complement strand
CGAGGATACTTGATTGATACCGGATTCCAATCACTCACATTCACTTTATCAGACATTGACTTTAACATTTTACTTAATATAACATTCAACAATATTTCATTACATGATTCAATTTTTTTTTTTATGAGTGAAAATGTATTGTATTATCATGTTACTTACATATATATTCATATATGTTTACACTTAAAATATATATATAATATTTTTTTTCTAAAAAATATAGAATTGTTCTTATATATATACCATCTTATAATTGAAAAACAATGTTCTCAAAACCTGTATTTAATTTTATAATCCAAAAAAATACAGTAAAAAATAATATTTTAACTCATAACAATTTATTACCCTTCAATAATTATGAAAAAAATAGAGATCTTACAAAATATAAACTACGAGAATTAAAAGAAATAGCAAAGCAATGTAACCTTTTAATTACAGCAACAAAACCTGTTCTAATAAAAAGAATAGAGAACCATTTTAATAAAATAATATATTATTGTATCAAAATACAAAAAAACTTTAGAGGTTATATTGCAAGGCAGTTTATTAAATTAAAAGGACCAGGTTTTAAAAATTTATCTATTTGTGTTAATGACACTGATTTTATTACATTAGATCCATTATCGGAAATAGAGCCAATGTTTTTTTTTTCTTATTCTATTGATGATATCACTTTCGGATGCAACATTATATCTTTAGCACAATATATTAAAACATACGGAATTAAATACCAACCATACAATAGGTCACAAATACCTGAAAATATAATAGATGATTTACATAAGTTATACAAACTAACAAATATACTTTATGACATACCAGAAAATTATCAAAAAAATTTAATAAAAGATGTAAATAGAGAACCAATAAACCAAATTGAAATACTTCGTGAGAGATTAATAAATATTCGAAATAATTCAATTGAAACACGTATACAAGAATTGTTTATAGAAATGGATCAATTAGGTAATTATACAAATAGTATCTGGTTCTCGAGTTTAACAATGGATGGATATATGCTATTTTATAGAAGCTTATATACTATTTGGAATTATAATGGTAGAATATCTGCTGATCTAAAAGAAAAAATCTATATTTTGGGAGATCCATTTATTGGGAATATTAATGAAGGTGGATTAATAACAAATATAGGTAATTTAAAAGGGATTTGTTTATTTGTTTTCGAGAACTTTGTTTATGGTGGTATTGATGATGAACATAGAAAAATAGGTACAATGCATGCATTGACTGCATTAACAATCGTATCTATGAATGCAAGAAATTCAATGTATTGGTTATATGAATCTTTAGGATAATTTATCTAAATATATACTATAATGACTGAGAAAACGACTCAAAAATCTATTATGGATAGTGTTACAGCAGCTTTAGGAATGACAACTGATTCTAATAAAAAATCAAATGAAAACAAACCTGAATCAGAACCAATGTCCAACCCTGAATCAGAACCAATGTCCAACCCTGAATCAGAACCAATGTCCAATACTGAATCAGAACCAATGTCCAACCCTGAATCAGAACCAATGTCCAACCCTGAATCAGAACCAATGTCCAACCCTGAATCAGAACCAATGTCTAACCCTTTATCGGAAACCATGACAGAATCTATGTTAGTACCTGATTCAGAAACTATGACAGAATCAAAACCAAAGTCAAAAAAGTCAAGTAGAAAAACTAGAAAAATGTATTTTCAAAATAAAAGAATAAAAAAAATATTACAAAAAATCAAAAATACAGAAAAAACAGAAGAAGAATTATTAGAAGAAATGGAATCTATTGTTAATAAAAAAATAGAAGATGAAATTAATAAACAAAATATAATTATTAAACAACTCAAAGACCAAAAAGAGTTTTTAATTGATAAAATTAAAAAGGCTTTTACCAAAAAACATAATTTGAATCTATAAAGTCTCCATATCTTACAGAATAAATATAAAAATCATAATTTATATTTATAAATTTTTGTAAATATCAAAAAAAATAATTGAAAATATTTAGGAAAAAATTCTTACCATTTATTCGTGGTATCCATATCATAAATAAATATATATTTGCGTTAAAATACTTAAAAAAGAAGCTATATAGTATTATATAATCATACAATGGTTAGAGCTGCTAAAACTACTTCCACCGCCACCGATAAGCCTGTTGTTGCTGTCCCAACACCTTCTGCCGAAAAGGTAAAGGCCCCAAGAAAGAAGGTTGTTGCTGTCGAGTCAACCACCCCTGTTGCACCAGTTGTTGATGCACCAGTTGTTGATTCTGATGATTCTACCACCCCTCTTCTTTCAAAGCTTGCTGATTATGGTTCTAAGATCCAACAGCTTACTACTCTTGTTTCTTTGATGAAGTCTGAGTACAAGAATCTTGAGAAGATTGTCTCTCGTGAGATGAAGAACGCCCAAAAGGCTTCTAAGAAGAAGAAGAGAAGTTCTGGAAACAGACAACCATCTGGATTTGTTAAGCCAACTCTTATCTCAGATGAGCTTGCTGCTTTCCTTGGTAAGGATAAGGGAACCGAGCTTGCCCGTACTGCAGTTAGCAAGGAGATCAATGCCTACATTGTCGCCAACAAGCTCCAAGACAGTGCCAATGGTCGCAAGATCAATGCTGATGCCAAGCTTGCCAAGCTTTTGAAGCTTAACAAGGAGGATGAGCTTACCTACTTTAACCTTCAGAGATACATGAAGCATCACTTCATCAAGACTGTCCCAGTTGTTGTTGCTGTTGTTTAAAAAATAGAAGAAAATAAATAGAAAACGAAATAAATAGCAATAAAAAATAGAACATAGAAAAATGAAATAAATATAGCAAAACGAATGATAAAAATAAAATAGTATATAGATATACTATTTTATAACAAATTATCTTTTACATAAAATGGGTTAAAAACACCAGCATAATACGATTATTATGACAGATAATATAAAATTTCAAGTGATAGATGAAGATTCTACTCTTTATGATATCAAAGAAACAGATGATGTTACTTCAAATGATAAATTTATGCAAACAATTCAAGTAAATTTGGAAGAGAAAATTCAAGAATTTATTAAAGAAAAAAATCCAATGCTTTATATTTTAACTCCATGTTTTAATGGAATGTGTTATATTAATTATCTTCATTGTTTAATAGAAACAATTAGTTTTTTTCGCAGATTAAATTTTCCTTTAAAAGTCGAATTTTGTAAAAATGATAGTTTGGTTTCTAGAGCTAGAAATAATTTAATTGCTCGTGCAATGACAAATACATCAGCAACACATTTTCTATTTATTGATAATGATATTGCTTGGGATCCTCTTGATATTATTAAATTGTTATTAGCTGATAAATCATTAATTGGTGGAATATATCCTTTAAAAAACTATAATTGGTCAAAATTAGTAAAAGATGATGGAAATCCATACAATTCAAATATTATTCAATCATGGATAACAAAAAAAAATAATTCAATATTGAAAGATATTTTATCTGATGAAGCAATGATTCAAAATAATCTACTTAATTATAATATTAATTATCTAGGCAACTCTATAAAAATTGAAAATAATATCACAAAAGTAAAGCATTTAGCAACTGGATTTATGATGATTCAAAGATCAACATTAGAAAAAATGATGAAGGCTTTTCCATCAACAAAATATGTAGATGATATTCATTTTTTAAAGAAAGAAGAAAATAATATGGCATATGCACTATTTGATTGTGGTGTAGAAGAAGGGCATTATTTTTCAGAAGATTGGCTTTTTTGTGATAGATGGGCAAAGATGGGTGGTGAGATTTATGTAGATATTTCGATTAATCTAACACATACTGGAATTGAAGATTATCGTGGATCTTATTTGTCTAGTATCATATAAAAATAAACCCATATACTAACAACATTTCTTTTATTTGTGACATTTTAAAACTCTTTTTTTCTTGTTTCATATGTAAATTATCATACATATGTAATTCTTCTTTTTCTCTGATACAAGTAAACATTTCATATATTTTATGAAAAGATTCATCAATTGATATATTCTTATGTTCACTTAACCATGTATAAAAATCCATTTCTATATTGTCGCGTTTATAATTATAATAATGTTCAAATACCAATTTAATTGAAATAGTATTTTCTGAATAATAATCACATCCTGTTAATAAAACAACCTTTATAAAATCTAAAATAGGCATTGACAATTCTGTCATAATTTTTTCAGTATCATATAAAACAACTTCTCGTTTCATCATACTTAGACTACGAATCACTTTTGGACAACCATAAAGGAACATATCCATATCATCTGTTAAACAAGCCCATGCTAACCCATTCAATACAAAATATGCACATACTTCATCTGCTTCACCATTTGCATCATAATAAGTAAATCCAAATAATTCAATCATTTTTTTAGTTTCACTAATATCAGCATCTTTCATACTAATCATACGTTTTTTTAATGTGGATAATTTTTCTTCTATATTTTCATTTATATCTGTAGATAATTCATCAATTTGATCTAATAATGCATCATATTCTAATTTTGCTACATTTTTTTCACATTTTCTTTTTTTAATAATATCCCATTTTTCAGGTGGTGGTTTTCCATCAAAAATAAATATAGGTTCTATTTGATAATATTTGAATAATCCCAAAAAGAAGTATAAATGTTCCATATATTGTCCATCTATCAAAAATTTATAAATATAAATACTAATATCAACTACAATTGTTTTCCCTTTTAAATGTTCTAATGATATTTTTGATATAGCTCTATTACTACAATTCTTCAATAAATATTGGTTTAGATGTTTAATACCCATTTTTATATTGTGTTATAACATCATATATTATTATTTATTTTCATCAATTTTTTAATTTTTAGCACGTTTATCCTTTCCCAAACAATTATTTTATGTCGTTTATTATAAAATTGACGTTTAAAATATAAAAACAATTTATTATAAAATATAAATGGAAACCCCTGAAAAAAAATTGTCTATTTTAGATTTTTTAGAGCCTGAAGATGATACAACACAAGTATATTATTCAAAAGACAAAGTCAGGATTGATAGAAATCAAAAAGAGTATGGAGATCGAAAACGTATAAAACCATGACGAACAGGAACCAAGAGTCAACAAATCCCAACAAAGGGAAATAAAGGTCGCCGATAAACCATTAGAAAAAATATGTGAATGAATGACAGTATTACATGTAATAATTGTAAATACTTGATAATTGCACGCAAAAAAAACAACATAATATTTTATATATTGTTTTTTATATTCATAATAATACCATAAATAATTATTTTTTGTTTTGAAAGAAATAATATAATAAATACATATATTAGAAATATAATCCATGAATACTATTCAATCTTTTATAAAAACAAAATTTACAAAAGAAACAATACCATTTTCTCTACAAGAATTTTCTACAGAAAGTCAAATACTTTTACAGAAGATATTATATTATATTCAAGAATCAAAAAAATCATTTTTAACAACCGAAATTAATAGTAATATTCTAACAATGACAAAAGAAGAGTTTCCAAAAAACCCTTATTTTTTATCAATCCCAAATAAAATAAGAGAGATAATATTAGGTTCTCAAAAAATAGGAAAAGAATATCATTTTAAGATTGGGTTTAGAAATTTCACAATTTACATTATACTACCTTATTCTGAAGAATTAACAAAATTTCAAACCAATAAAATGTTTTTATTTATGGATCAAGAAATATCTAGAATATATGAATGGTTATATGTTGCATCTCAATTTGCAAATGAAATGAAATGTTCTCCATCTATTGACATATATTTATATTGGACAGATCATAAAAAGGAAATACCAGAAGGAAAATCTTTATTAGATCTAAATGAAATAAATATTAATACTGGATTTACAATAGCATGTCCTATTAAAAATAATGAGATTTGTATTTTTAGATATGAAGAATGGTATAAAGTACTCATTCATGAAACATTTCATTCATTTGGATTAGATTTTGTTTATTTAGATGAGAACCTAACTGAAAAAGCCATATATAAATTATTTCCAGTTAAAACAAAAGTGCAATTATATGAAGCATACAATGAAGTATGGGCTGAATTATTACAAATAATATTTAAATGTTATCGACCAATTTATAATGACAAAGATGTAAATTACTATACACATAAACCAAAATGGATTGATGGTGTGAAATACATTGTATTTGATACATTTATGAGAGATATTAAAAAATATTTAGATATAGAAATATCATTTTCAAGATTACAAGCATGCAAGGTTCTCAATTATTATGGGATAACATATAAAGAATTATGTGGTTTTAATAAATCTTCAACCCAATATAATGAAACATCGGGGGTATTCTCATATTATATTATTAAAAATATATTTTTACATTTTATTCCTGATTTTTTAAATTGGTGTATTGAGAACAATAAAAACTCTTTACAATTTAAAAAAAGTCAATCCAATGTTTTTCGTTTAGTTCATTTCATAAAGGATCATTATGTGAATGAACGATTTACACAATCCATGGAATCTGTTGAAAAATGGATTTCAAAACATCAAACTAATAAAATGATGAGAACCTTACGTTTTACAATAACTGGTAATGAATAATAATGTATTTTATAAATAATTTAAAGAATTAACTGCATATTATCATAAGAGTTATGCCTTGTTTTAAAGTATTACACATTATCGAATTGAATGAAGATAATAAAAAGGATATGCAAATGTATATTCTATGGGATATTGAAGAACAAAAGTTTTTTTATTATGGAACACGTAACAATGAATGTGATTTAATTCAATATAATGAATATTCTGGTAATTATGATAATTATCAAATAAATAATTTTGTTAGTTTTTTGGATTATATTATGGATCCAAAATCTGATAAAACAACTGAACTATATGATATCTTTATTGATGAAAATGAGTATAATGAACTAAGCTATTTTGATATTAAACAAAAGTGCAAAAATTTGAATTTATTATCTGCATATGATAAAGTATCTAAACTTGTGAAAAATAAACTACTTAAAACTATTCAGATGCTAGTAAATAATTAATCGACTATTTGAATAAATATATCAATTTGATTGAGAGTGTAAGGTAAAGGGTTAATAAAAAATAATATGAATAATATAAATACAAATTTTGTAATTATATTATATACAATTTTAAATAATTTTTAAATGAAAAATTATTCTATTTCAAGTTGTCGTCTTATATTCATTAATTCATAATCTGTTTCTGGTTTTTCTTTTGGAATAAACCGTTTAAGTGTTGCATTTTTTGTTGCGATTAATACCTCTTTAAGATCGAGATTTTGCGAAAATTTGGCATACAAAGCTTTTTCTCTTTCTTCACTATTACGTCTTCCATAAAAATCTGGATCTACACGTATTAATTGTGGGCGTAATTGAATAATATTAGTACCCTTTTTATAAGATCCATCTTTTGATCCTGCAAATTTAGCCAATTCAACATCTTTGCAAAAATCACTATTGGAATCTAATGAAAACATTTTATAAAAATCAGGATTATGTTTTTTGAATTTAGAACCCTGATAATAATGTTCAACTGACTGCCATTTCATTTGATCAAGTGTAAAAATTACTGGCCAAGAATCAGACAACATTTTTCTCCATTGTTTATTTTTCTTTAAATTCAACAAATAATATTGATCTTGAACATTAATATTCAATTTTTCATTTGGTCCTTTTCCAACTTTCTGTGGAATTGATTTGTCATAAAATACAAGTACAGTAGATTTATCAATACTATCGGGTATTCGTTTATCATCATCATTCATATCATCTTCTGAATCATACACAAGACCTCCCTTTATGCCTAATGTAGATGCAAAATCACGGAATTCAGGAATTAAATTAAATTCTCCAGCATTTTGTTCCATACATTTTCTGACTACCAATATTTTTATATCATATGGAAGCTCAGAAAATCGCAATATTTTTTTATATTTAAAAGTGGCTAGATCATAATGTCCCTTTTGTAGACTGGCAATAATATAAAATTCAGGATGTATTGTTTTTTCAGTTTCTGATTTATTAATACTTTTATGACAAAGGAGAACATTGTTCTCATCACCCTCTTCATACTCCTCTTGTGATAATAATATAAGTTTCATGTTTAATTTTCTTTCTAATATTGAAATTATCCAATGATCTACTGGAAAATCGGAATTTTGAACTATCTTGCGAAATTGATCAATATTTACAATTCCTTCCATAAAAGAATATTCTTTTAATAATTGTACAACAGAATCTAGTTCTTCTTTTGTTTCATTATATTTAATAGCAATATTATTAGCTTGTTTAATTAATTCATTTTTCTGAGGTTTATCTGTAATATTTAACACACGTTTTTTCAATTCTTTATTTGTATTATACAAGTTACGTTTTTCTTTTTCTAATGTATCTTTTCTACCATAAGTAGTTGAATATATGTCATTATATTCAGTAAACATACTTTCAGTTACTTCTGAAGAAACTAATGATTTTAAAATTACAGGTGTTGTTTTATGTCCAATTTGATTATATGCTAGACATATCGCTTCATATAAACTATCATTCGATTGTATAGTTTCTACAATTTGATAATTATTATTTCGCATATATTTTTCTATCCATGATTCCGAAGATTTTTGACGATACTCTTTTTTTGATAGTACAGATTGTTCTTTTGTTTCTTCTGATAGCATATCTGGTCTTTTAATTGATTTATCAATTGTAAAAATACCATCTTTTAATAATTGTTCATTTTGTAATACAGTTAAATCTTTTTGTAAATCCTTATCAGAAATATCAAAAGGTGTTTCTTCTGTATCTTCAACAACTATCTGACTTTCTTCTTTATTATCCATATTATGTTGAATAATACGATCTTCTAATTCAGAAATATTGGATCGATTCACATTAATTTTAATTTCTTCAAAAAATTCGCGATCTGCAAAACTATAAAATATCATATCACCTAATCGGCTAATATCTAAATCACCTTCTGCATCTTTAAAATATTTCAATCGTTCTTCTGTAGTTTCTTTTCGACTTTCATATTCAAATGCTCCAATTTGTAATTGAACATATTCATTATTCATTAAATAAACTGGAAAATAATAATGATTCTGTTTTTCTATTAATTTACGTTCTTTTCCCAAAGAAATAAGATACTGTTTATCATAAATATCAACTGTATAAAGAGAAGTTTCATATCCAATATCAGCATCTTCTAAATTTCTATTTTGTTCATAAAACATATTTTTCTGCATGTTAGATAATAAACTATATATAGTATATTTATTTTGTTTTGTCATAAAGATGTTATTTATGACTTGTTATAGTCGAATCGGTGATTTGCTGTTTGTGGTTTACTATAAAAAATATTTGGAAAAAATCCAAATATAGGTATTCTGAAACCATAATATTTAATATTTAATAAATCATTTTCCTTCATATTATTCCATTCTTCTATAGAATCCCATTTCCAATACCAGAAACTATTACTTACATTATAATGTTTACCCATTTTATCAATCATCATAAAATCAGTATATCCATTTTTTGTGTAAATATATGTTTTATCAACTTCTATAAGACACTCTTTTTTAGTCCCATATGAATATATGGCATTGCATCCTATAGCACAACCATATATTGGTGCTTGAAATATAATGTCATCAAATGATAATAAGTTATTCATTTTGAATCTAGAAAAAAAAGATCTTGACATTGCAATTATTATATTACAATATAAATAGATTTATATGAATTATCCAATAAAATATTTACCATTGATCTAAAAACTCATCTAAATTTGTATCTTTATCTAGATTTTTAATTAAATTGCTTGGATAATATTTTTTCATTATTTTAGGTTCTAATACTTTAACCCATAACCAATATCTAAATTGACAGAACTGGAAGCATTACCGTTCATGGACTGATTTGTTGTAAAAACGGATGCGGTTATTGGAATAGAGATGTAAATGGTGCTACAAATATTTACAAAATTGCTTATAATGCGATAAATAATAAAGAACGACCAAATTATTTATCAAGAAGCAATAATACTTCAACTGGTTTAGACGAGCCAGTAAAACCAAAATTTACACGCTCTGTGAAGGGCAAACCTTGTTGATTTTTAGTGGGTTTTGTCCCATTTTAAATCTTCAAGGGTGTAAATATGTTTCAATATTGAAAGCCATAGTTGTTTGATAATTTATATACTTCTAAAAAATATAAAAAAAAATAAATCAATTTTATATTCAAATAATACAAACAAAGGTCAATCAATTCTCACTTTTCATTGACTGCATTTCTTCCAATTTTTTTAATGCAGATACACCAGTATGAAGTCTAATATTATAATCTAATACTATTTTTGTAGATCCATATGTTTTAGATATGTCTGCTAGGCATTCATTTGTATAATCAACAATTCGATCAATTTCATTAAATATGACAGTATCGATTTCACCTTCAGGACATTCTTCAACATGTAGTTGAAATCTATGTATAATATCTGTTACAGTATGAACAACAATATCAAACAATTCTGATAGTTCCTGAAGTTTATGATGTCGTTTATCATCTCTTTGTAATTGTAATTTAAATGCTGGTTCTGAAATTTCATTTGCCAAATATTGTACACGAAGTTCTTGGTTTCTTCTATCATAATCTGCTGGTCTTGGAGGTCGTTCTATAACAGACAAATGTATAGTATTTCGGATATATGTATCTACCTTTTTAAGTATATCTCTAAATTTTGATGTACTACGATGTCGTCTATTCATAATTACTGAAATGGTATCATAAAGATGATGATTGAGACGATTACCATCTTGTGGACATTGAATATCACCTTGTTCTCTTGGAACTTCACCGTTATTATTGCGTCGCATCCACTCATAATAATGAGGATTATGAATACGTGTTTCAATGGTACCTTTTTTCCAACTAAATGCAGTTTTACAATTAGTACACCACATTTGATCACAACCATCAATCTTAAAAATACCCTCACCACATTTTGGACATGGTTTTGTATCATTTTCTAGAAGTCTTGCAGTAGCTACATTATTTGGATCACATGTATGCTCTTCATCGCGAGTATACCCTTTTACCACATGACAATCAGGACATGTCCATTTTTCACAAACACCACATTTCCATGCAGAACTTAAAAATCCACGACATTCTTCAGAAGGACAAGCTCTAACAAAAACAGCTCTTTCCTTTTTATTAGGAGATTCAATAATTCGATATTTTTCTGCATAAATTGTTTGTATTTCTCTTCGAATTTCTCGAATAATCCTTTCCTTTTCACCAATAATTTTATCCAACCGTTTACATTCATTACGTGCTTCAATAATTGGTTGTGTTGCAGGAAGAAGTGCTTGTTCTTTCTGAAACAATAAATGTTCTCTATGTTCTTTTATTGGACCTGTAATAAATGTGAGTGGGAACACATCTCTAATAAACTTTCTGGTCCATTCACGTCCACATTCGGGACTCATGCATTTAATAATAGATTCATTCAATATGTAGGTTCTACAACATGTTTGACATGCTTCAAAAGGACAATACATGCATTTTATATTTGCACGTGTCGTCTTATTAAATTTTTCATCACAAATACAACAAAGTGGTACTTGAACTTTGTCAGATTTTTTCTCAATAGTTGTCATTATTATATTATAAAGGATATTAATAACTATTTTTTATTCAATTTTTTATTTTTTTATAGTGTTTGATAGTTTATCAACAATATCTTTATATTTAAATATGGCTCGACTAGAAATACTTGGTAATTCTTTCACCTTCCATTCAGACATTTTTTTTACATTTTCTATTATTTTTTCACCTTTTTCAGATAGTTTGATAAAAGAACTACTTTCAGTGATCATTAAAAAAAGATTTTCAGTCATTTCTTCTATTTCATTATTTTTATTAGGAGTAAGTACCATTTGAAAAATATATGTTTGCATTTCTAAAATAAGATCCATTAATTGATCTGTTTCTAAAACTGTATTTTTTACTAAGTTGGTAATAAATACAGAAATAGCCTTATTAGCATCATTAATTTTATTATATTTACAATATTCATCATAATTTCCAGTTGGATCAACATATTGGATATTTTGCAGTTTTAAAATAAATCCCTTTAAAAAATTATGCAAAATTGTATTAAATATTTCATATTTTTCAGATAATTCCTTATATAATTTGGAATAAATTTCAGAAAAGAATTTGTTTGTACTTGCTATTTCAAAAATCGTATTTGCTATTTGTTCAACTTCTTCTGTATTTGTAATAGTTTCTATATGACCCAATATAATATTGCGATTTGTTTCATAATTTTTCGATGATATTTTATTAAGATTAACACGTATTTCACTCATAATTTTTTCTGATCCTTCCTTTTCAACTAGTACTGTTGGTTTAAATATTCGCTTTGTTTCCCACTCACTATATGATGATCTTCTAGATGTAGTTCTAGTTTTTTTTGCTTCATATGTTTGTGTGTTTGTTTTAGTTGTAGTAAATGTTTGTGTTGATATACCCAATTGTTTTATAATAGTTTCAATTGTCATCTTTACAGAATCTGGTAGGACAGTAGTAATCTTTTCCTCTATTATTGAATTATAATCATTTAATAAATAAAACATGGTATTACTTATAAAATATATATATTTTTAGGTTTATATATTTTTAGTTTTTATATTATAATTATCATAATAGAATATGTAAAACTAAATATAAACTAAATATATATGCCTATCATTTTAGAAAAAAGTATTGTAAATGTTATAAATGGACCAAAAAGTATTTATTTTTTAAAACAACGAATTATGGATCCTGAATTAAATAAAAATTTTCTATTTTTTTTAGGAGATACACATTCTATGGAACATTTTACTCCGTGTTTTAATGATCCAGATTGTACTGAATTACAAACAGATTTTATGCAAATGTTAAATAGCTTTGCTTCTACAAGAAGAATAGATTTTTATTTAGAAGATTTTTTAACTATAAAACCAGATATATTTCAAAATCAACGATCGCTTAAAAATGCAGAAGATGTTAGTAATAAGGTACAACAAGTGTATTATAATTTATATAATGATCCACAATTAAGAATTAGTAAATCAAATGGAATTGTAGATGCATATGAAGAAGAGATAAAGAAAAATATGTATCGTATTCGTAATGGTCGTTCTAATATGACCGAATTAGGATATCTGAATAACTCTTGTTTTTATCAACCATTAAAAGAAAAATTATGTAAATTTCCAAATATTAATTGGCATTATGCAGATGCAAGACAAAGTCTCAAATATTCCAAAAAAAATTATTCTATAGAAGGCATTGCATATTCTACAAATGAAATTAAGAAATTTTTAAATGAATATTTTGTTAATAAAACTCCTAAAAAAAGTATTAATATGGATAATCTGGAAGAGTTATGCTTTAATATGTCTGAGTTTGAAAAAACACCAAATATTATAGAATTATTGCAAGATATTCATATTATAGTAACAAATTCTAATGTATATATTGAAAAATTATTAGCTCAACCTCTATTTGTAAAACAATTGAAAAAAATGAATCCAAAATCTAAAAGTATTTATAATATTGAATCATTTGTAGCACTAGCAGAATCATATAAGGATTATTTTAATAAAACTGATTTTACAGGTTTTATAAATATTATTGAATTATTAATAGAATATTATAAATTATGTCCAGATGGGCAATGTTCTGAAGAAAATAAAGAGTTTGCTAAAAATATAATAGATAAATTAAATTCTTTGGTTTTTGATAGTCGTACTATACAAGATTATAGTTATGTTGCTGATGCAGTAGGTAATTGTGCTATGGATATTTATTATATTCTTAGAATAAACAAAATTGACAATGGAACTGAGCCAAATAAAAAATTGGTTGTAAGTTATTTTGGTTCCATTCATTCTGATAAATTGACAAATTATTTTACTAATATTGTTAAAACTCATGAATTGATTGGTCATTATAATGCTCCGCATGATATAAGAAGAATTGCAATACCAGATGTTATAAATTTGAATGAACTTATACCTATACCTTCAGACGTAATTCAAATAGAAGTACCAATTAGGGTTAATAGATCAAGAACTAGTAAATCAAGAACTAGTAAATCAAGAACTAGTAAATCAAGAACTAGTAAATCAAGAACTAGTAAATCAAGAACTAGTAAATCAAAAAGTAGTAAATAAAAAGGTAAAATATAAAACAAGTTAAATATAATGTTTGTTATTTTTGTATTATAAGATGTCTGTTTCCGAGTTAAATGATATAGAAAATCCCAAACTAATCGAAGAATGGGATGAATTAAAAATAAATGAAAATTTATTACGTGGTATTTATGCATATGGGTTTGAAAAACCAAGTGAAATTCAAAAAAGGTCTATTCCATCAATGATTGAAGGTCGTGATATTATTGCACAAGCACAATCAGGTATGGGAAAAACAGGTGCTTTTTCAATTAGCACATTACAACGAATTGATACAAGTAAATCTGAAATACAAGCTATTTTATTAGCACCAACACATGAATTAGTAAAACAAACATATAATGTATTGAAGGCTCTTGGTTCTCAAATGACTAATTTAAGGGTGAAAGTATTAATTGGTGGAACAAGTATTCAACATGATGCTAATGATATTCGTGATAATTGTCCACATATATTAGTAGGTTGTGCTGGACGTGTGAATGATATGTTTCGTAGAAAGTATATTAATGGAGATAAAATGAGAATAATGGTATTAGATGAAGCAGATGTCATGTTATCTACCGAATTTAAAGAACAGATTTATAATATTTTCCAATTTTTCCCAGAAGATACTCAAATTGCCATATTTAGTGCCACACTACCACAAGAAATTTTAACACTAACCGAAAAATTTATGAGAGATCCTGTTAAAATAACAATGGTTGCTGAAAAACTGAATCTTGAATGTATTGCACAATATTATATTGCACTTCGTAATGATAATGATAAATTTGATGTATTAAAGGATTTATTTTCACATATTAGTTTATCTCAATGTATTATCTATTGTAATAGTGTTAGGCGAGTTACTGATTTATATAGAGCAATGATAGCTGATGGATTTTCTGTATGTTGCATTCATAGTTCTATGGATAAGTCAGATAGAGAACGTGAATTCCAACAATTTAGATCAGGTGGATACCGTGTTTTAATTTCTTCAAATGTTACTGCAAGAGGTATTGATATTCAACAAGTAAGTACTGTTATTAACTTTGATATTCCAAAAGATGCACATACATATTTACATCGTATTGGTCGAAGTGGTAGATGGGGTCGTAAGGGAATGGCAATTAATTTTATCACTAAATATGATGTTCAACAAATGAAAAGAATAGAAGAATATTATAAAATTGATATTAAGGAACTGCCAAACAATTTTTCGGAAGCATCAGTATAATTTCTATAAAAATAAAAAAAAATTAAATATTATGGATCAATTTTATTATGTTTTAGATGATTAAATGCTCATTAGTATGTTTATTCACGTAAAGTGTAAAATAAATGATTCGTTTATTCATATAGTAATTTTTATATATAGTACTATATGAATTCGTATATACAATCTCTTTTTGGAATATCAAAAAAAGAAGATGAAACAATAGATGAACCAATATTTCAATTACCAATTACATATTTGGATCCTATACATATTCATCCATTACAGGAATCTGTTGTTTCGGATTTAGAATTAGTTCAAATAAATGCAGAAAGTTCATATTTATATGAACCTCTATTTCAACCAAAACATGAGTTTGCTAGGAAAATGATTCCTCAATGGAAAAATTATATAACAACAGATGTCGACTTTTTAGTAGAAAGTCAGGAAATTATACAATCTCTAGATACATATCAAGAATCTATTCAGCGAACTCAGTATGATGTTTCTTATTCTGAAATGGTTGAAATATGGAAAGATATCAAGGAAGATCCTCATTTTTTAGAGCGTTATTCTTATATGGAAATTGAAATATTGGAACATGCAAATACAATACCCGCATTTTTACAAGCAATAACCGTTATTAATATGAGTTCTCCAATTCTCAGTTTTTTTATTCCATTTATCATGTTTCTAATGCCATTTATTATTATTAAATTACAAGGCCATCCTATTACATTTTCTATTTATTTATCAGTTTTAAAAGATATAAGTCGTCATCATTTTATTGGAAAAATAATTTCATCATCTGTTTCAGGAGGTTTTAATATCAGAAACATGGTGTATTTATTGGGAATAGTTGGTCTTTATTGTTTCCAAATTTATCAAAATTGGTTGTCATGTTCTCGATTTTATAAAAATATTCAGAAAATAAATACAAATATTATATCTATTAAAAAATATGTAAACTATTCAATTGTAAGTATGGAATCTATGTATTCTATCATGAATGATAAAAAATCATATCATACTTTTTCAGTAAAATTAAAAAGACAATTAGAGAACCTGAAAAGATTGAACCAAATATTAATTAAGATTCAACCATTTTATCCTAGTTTTTCAAAAATAGGCGAGATTGGAGATTTATTAGGATGCTATTATCAGATATATTCAAAAAGTGAATATAGTAATGCATTAGCATATTCGTTTGAATTTGAAGGATACATTAACAATTTATTAGGAGTTTATGATAATGTTGTTAATAAGCGAATAACGTTTGCTACATATGATAATGCTAGTGATTTGATTATTAAGGATCAATATTATCCTTCTTTACTGATGGATGCTTCTGGATATACTGTAAATGATATTAATCTTAATAAAAATATGATCATTACAGGACCAAATGCATCAGGAAAAACAACCTATTTAAAAACTACAACTTTGAATATTATATTTTCTCAACAAATTGGATGTGGATTCTATTCAAGTTGTACTATATGTCCATATACTCATATTCATTCATATTTAAATATACCTGATACATCTGGAAGAGATAGTCTATTCCAAGCAGAGAGTCGACGATGCAAAGAAATAATTGGTGCGATTATACAGAATCAAGAGAAACGTCATTTCTGTATTTTTGATGAATTATATTCAGGAACAAATCCTACAGAGGCAACCAAATCAGCATATGCATTTTTGACATATTTGGCGAAATTTGAGAATGTTGATTTTATTTTGACCACGCATTACTTAGATATGTGTGAGAGAATTACAAAGGAAAAATCGGTTCTTATTGAAAACTGGAAAATGATTGTAGAATGTATGGAAAATGGTGATTTAGAATACCAATATACAATTTCTCCTGGTATTTCGAAAGTACAGGGTGCTATTAAGGTTCTCCGTGATATGGACTATCCTTTGGAGATTTTAGATACAATCAAAACATATGATATTTCTAATAAGGACATTGCAGTTGAAGATATTAAAATTAAAAAGAAAAAAAAGATATCTACAACACAATAGATACTTTTATGGGATTTTCTTTGGTATTATTAACCCTTTACTTGGACAAGTGATCCATTGGGTCACTTTCCAATAAAAGTCGGAACTGTTACTACGAAGTGCCCTTATACACTACGCAGTAGCATTAATATATATGGATTATTTGTATTATGAAGTGTAGGAAAAGGGTTAAACTTTTTTTCCTCGACTTTGTAGAAAATTTTCACACCAATCAATAATTTCAAACTCGGATATTTTAGGTTGTACCTTATATTTTGGATCTTGTCGTTTTTTATCCATATATTGAGTTGACCATTTAATAATCTCATATTCCTTAATAATTTCTTCATATTCCTTTTCATCATAAATCTTCTCTGCAGGTGCAACTTTTGACATTATATTATTTTATATTTTCATAAAGAAAATATAAAAAAAAGCGTTCAATTTTTATTTTTAAAGTGTTGTATATTTAGAAATATAGTATGCGTATAATATATAATGTCTATGTCTATGTTTTCTCTAAGAAATCGTCGTGTAAATAACAAGGACGTACAATTCAATACTCGACTTGTTAAATTTACAACTCCACCAATTCAAACTGGTGATTTAATTGTTGACCGAGATTTATATGTTAGTAGAAATACTTATCTTAATAATCTAAATATTAGTGGTGATTTAACAGTTGCAGGAAATACCTCTCTTCAAACATTGCAAGTAGCTGATAATGTAGATATTTCAGGAAGTGTATTATCATATGGCACTATTCATGCAGAACAATATTTACCAGGCCAAATTGTAAATGTAGTTATGTTAGATATGAATGATTTAGGTCAGACTGTAAAAATTATTGGCTCTGGAATTACTGATACTATTTTTTTATTTACATATTATCCAAAGATTGCAAATTCTTATCTTTTAATTGAATATCAGACTTCATATAGTTTAGTGGGAGGTGCTAGTGATTCGATGTACGCATATTTAAATGTATATGATTCTGATAACCATAGAATATCTACAACTTATCAACAATGGAATAATGCTCAAGGTGGAGGTACACGTAGTGGAACAATATTTCCAATTGTTGGAAGATATACAAATGAAGATACCACTTCTAAAACAATTCGAGTAGATGTTTATAACCATACAGATGCCGATAATGTTACTATTCAAAGTAATGATTCAACATGGTTAAAAATAACCGAAATTGGTCGTGAAATTATTGGTTAACCCTTTATTTATTGCTTTACAAATAACACAATTTTCTCACCAGTTTCTCTATGTGATTCACTAGTTACATGCACATTTTTATTATTCATAGGAATTGTTCTAATAAATGAGAACCATTTTTTTGTGATAGTATTCATATCAGTTATTAAATTGATATGTTTACATGTGGTAGATCCAGAACATCCGTAAGAAGAAATAATATAACAAAGACGTCCACCTTTTTTGAGAACCGAATAAGATAATTGAATAGTAGCAGACCAATATTTATCCAACCATTCTTCATATGTAGAATATTGATTGGTACTTTGTTTTGCACCAGGATATTTTTCTAATTCATAATAAGGTGGACTGAAAAATACTACATCAAAATGTTCTCTATATTTATTCATAAAAGATTGATTATATAATAATTGTTCGGATGGTTCACAATAAATATCTACTGTTTTTTGTGGATAATATGTTTCGCAAAATTCACGTGTGACATTACATACTTTTGGTATAACATCTGTAGCTACATATTCTACAACTTCATCACATTCTAAGAATCCATAGGCATATGAGGTCCAACCTAACGTTGGTGAAAAAACACGTTCACCCTTTAAAACACGTTTTTCTAAAGAATATACAATATAAGGGTTCATAATTGATGCACGAAAATAATATGATGAAAATACACTGCCAATGCGGCCTTCTTTTATATAATGTCTAGCACTAGGTGTTAATATTTTATAGTCAATGATTTCCTTTTTATAAAGATCATTGAGAACATCAAAAAAAGTCGGAAGATTATCTAATCCGGATTTTGTTTTTTGTAAAATATCAGAATAATGCAAATTTCTTATTATATTTTTATAGGGCGTTTTTTGATCATTATTCATATTTGAAATAGGCATAGCAGCATCATCAATATGAATTGGTGTTTTAGGTTGTAACGATTTATTATAAAAACGTTCTAAATATTCATGTCGGTTTATAATATGATCATATAGAAGTTGAATGTCTGTTTTTGGAATATCACGATCTTTTATATATTGTTGTAAAGGGATGATGCGATCTCCAGATTTTACATGAGCATTTTTTATAAATTCTGTAATTGTTTTCGAATTTTGTCCTGAAAATAGATTCATAAATTGTCGTAAAGTTATTATTTTCATTCTATATATATAATGAAATATAAAGAATTATATACCAGCGTAACTATATTATTATGTCATATGTAAAAGTTTTATATATGACATTTTACTCTACGTTTGAACTACATAATTCACCACGTAAATCTTTATTTTGATCTGGATTTTTATAAATAATAGCATCTCCCTTAACTGGAAATTCATCAACTGTTCCATTACCAATGCCAATATTGTCTAGATTTAATGCTACAATATAAAAATAATTATTATAAATATAAATTTCTTCTATTAAAAAACGATCACCTATTTCTGGTATTGCATATACCATATTTTTTTCGTAACTCATTTCTAAATATAATTTCCATACACAATAACAATCATTGTTTTGTAACATATATTATTAATATTTATTCTTTTTTATTTATGGTTTTAATTCTTTTTTGTTACCTTTGTAAATCCGTCCTCATCAGTTTGTTGTTGTTGTTGAACTGATTGTTGACGACGTTGCTCCTTAACAAAAGGTCGTCTATTGTTTCGTACAGGATTTGGTGGTCCTCTGCGAACATTTGGTTGATCAACTGAAGAATTCAACTTACGAGTCTCGCACATCAATTGTCCAAGATTAATTCCAGTAATCTCCTTTGCTTGAACTTCATGCTTACCATCATCCAAACTTGCAAGAACAAACTCAACATATTCACCCTGAACTAAATACTTATATTGAGAATCATCTGCCTTTAGATTCGTATAATGTGCAAAAATATCCTTTGATGAACCATCCTCCTCCTTAACAGTAATAAAACCATATCCTGCCTTATTATTAAACCATTTTACTTGACCAATTGTTTTACTTGAAGAAGACATTTCACTGCTCATATCTGTGCTAGTATATTATTATTATGCAAATCGTTTTTATATTGTTTTTAAATAATATATTCATAATATATAAGAAAAAAATGTTTTCTACTTCAAAACTAGTATCAATAGGGTTTTTATTATTAGTTTTATTTATAAGTTTAGCTATTTCATCAGTTTTTCCAGTTATTAATCAAAGAGAATATTTTCAAGAAGGTTTACTTGCTACTACGGAACAACAAAATATTCAAGCACGTTTAAATAAATATGTAACAGAAACAGAAACAATTTGTCAGGCAAGTATTTCCGGTGGAAATGGACAACAAGGTTTAAATAAAATAACATGGTCAAATCAAACAGAAGAGAATAATGTATTACCCATTATAACAAATGCTAACTATTTAAATACTGCAAAAATTGACAATTTAAATCAATTAACTCCTCCAATACAAACTGAAGCTGCCAAAACTATCCTACAAAATAATATGGCATCTCGTTATTCTATTACTGTTACGATGTTAAATGATTTGAAAAATATGAACATTGGTGATGATAATAATTTTACTGCTATATTGAATAGTAATTTAGCAACACCCATTCCTAATGGAAATAATTCAAGTTATCAACAAATATTAAATTACGTCCAAAAATTGAACAAATAATTGTTTCATAGCATTATAATTAGGAGTTTCATCATATGATAATTGATAACAATATTCCAAATAATAAAGAAATGGGATCAAATCAAATTGTTCTATTGCATCTTCTAAAAATGTTATAAATATTTCCTTTTCTTTATTATTCCCAACTATTTCTATTTCATTTGAGAACCATGGAGCCTTTCCACCTAGTATAATAAAGGCATAAACATATATAATTGATATTAGATCATCACGACGACTATACCGATGACCTCTATGAATAAAAATACTGGCAAACTTTAAAGAACCTATTATTGAATTTTCAGAAATGTTGTCTAGAATATGTTCTCTATTTTCATTAATATAAAATGTTGATAATCCAAAATCAATGAAATATAATGAATTATTCTTTATCATTATATTCTGTGGTTTAATATCACGATGTAGAAGAAATGCATTATGAATTTGTTCTAAGATATCGATCAATTGATAAACCCATTTATTTATTTTTTCAATAGATAATGTATTACTTTGAAAAATATAGTCATAAAGAGAACATTCATAATATGTCATAACTAGACATGGTGCTTTTTGATAAATACCATACCAAAAGATAGAAGGAATCTTTTTTATTTTATTCGTTTGTAAATATGTTAATATTTTTACCTCGTGTTTTAATGAAGGAGGAGAACCTATATTTTCTATTTTTATAGCAACCGATTCTTCTTTTTGTTGATCATGACCTTTAAATACTTTACCAAATGCACCACAATTAATTTCATTTTCAATTTTGTAACGGTGTGCGATAGGTGTTTCATACATATATAAATATATCCATTATATTTATATAGGTTATCTGTAATGGGTATTGATAATGATTTTGAAAAAATACAGAAACACATTTTCATGTTTTCGGTAGTGATCATTCATATTTCATATATTGCCATATTTTTAGGAGTATTTTATATTAATGAGAATTATATACGTTATTTAAGTACACTTATACAAACATTTGTAGCTATTTTATTGACAATACGATTTAATCCATTTAATAAATATTATAAAACAACTGAATTTGATAAACAGATTATATTTTATTCAGCTACATTTCTCTTATTAAATGTTGTTTCAACAGAAATATATACAACTTTTTTAAAATCACCTACAACTGATGAATATATACATTCTGTAACAACTATAATACCAGATTCATTAAACTCTTTACTTGGTAAATAAAAATTTTCAAGAATAATACAAAACAATATAAATAATGAATGTAACAATATTTAGATGAGTTCTATTGATAAAATAATAGAAGATGCATTAAAGGATCCTACATTAGCTTCAACAATCGATATTGAAAAATTATTATCTATTCGTCAAGAAAATAGATTTGAAGGAAAATCAATGACAACTATTTCAAAACAAATTGTTGATATTTTAGAGATACATTTAAATGTAGAAAATGTATCTGATATGTCACAAAAGTTAATAGGATATCAACATATTGATCAAGTATGTGATATTCAACTAGGAAAATTTATTAGGTGGATAAAAATAGGGACGAAAACTATCAATAGAGGTGGTATTCTAACAAGTATTCAAATAGAAGATTCTGGTATAAAATTACTATGTCGCAATATAAACATGCAATTTTTTCGTTTAAAATGGGAAGAATGTATTCTTTTTCAACAATTATCTTTAGAAGAACAAATGGTTTTATCCATATAAATTATTTATTTAGGTAAATAGTTAAATATATAAATATAATATACAATGGGAAGTGATTGGGCAAAACATGTTGGAGAATGGTATAATAAAAATAAAGGTGGAAATGGAATATATAGTCTTAAAGATGCTATGCAATCTGAACAATGTAAAGCTGAATGGAATATTAAGAAGAGTAAAGGAAAAACCATGCATAAAAAGGGAAAAAAACACCAAAAATCCCGTAAAATGAAAGGAGGTAATAATATCCCTTTAAGTCCTATGGAAATTGCATCAGCAACTAAAGTTGACGCAACAACAACTATAAAAGGAGGTAATAATATTCCTTTAAGTCCTATGGAAATTGTGTCTGAAGTTAAAGTGAATGATCCTTCCCCTATCAAAGGAGGAAAAAATAACAAAAAAATGTAAAGATTCAAATTAACATCATTTGTAGTAGTTACTACACATGATATAAAATTCAAGATATTTTTCTAAAATATATATAAGATGTTTAACATAGATAAAAAAAATTTAACACTAGACGAAAATGGGAATTTACGACCAGATTTTCTTTTTTCATATTGGTGTCTTGGATGGTTTATTATATATTATTTTATAGATAGTTCAAGTAGATCCCCCATAGGACAATTCATTAAAAAAGAAATGAATCCATTATTAGCATTAATCACAGCATTTGGTGAGAACCTAATCACATTTTTTTATATGATTTATTTACAATCCGATTTCATCAATTTATTCCGATATCTAATAATGATGTTTATTATAAAAATATATCCAATATATCTTCTTTCAGATTATAAGATTCAATGGTTTCATGATATTTTGGTTCTCATTATTGTATTTATAATTTATATTATTTATTTACATTTTTGGAATACCGATATTTTGAAAATATATAAAAAAACATTCACTTCCATACATGAAGGAAAAACAGAAACACCATTTTTTCAATTTATGGAAAAAATAGGATTATAAACGCCGTTTTCTTGTAAATCGTCCAATATTCATTGCAACTTTTCGTGTTTTTTGTTTTTTTGTTGTCAAAATAAAAAAATCTTTTAAATGATACATTAATTTTTGACTTACAATAATATCATCTTTTTCTGCATCGCGATTTTTATTAGTATGATGTTTTGAGAACCAATCATATAATTCAATAGATGTACCTTTTACAAATAATTGAGAACATATAAAACGATCAATTATTTCACCGACATTCAGTGAATGAAAATATGATTTTGGTTGAATATAATAAACACGATCATTCATCATTTTTTGATAGTAAGAATTATCAATAAAACATATCTCAGTCGTTTTTGGCAATAATGTACATTTTATTAAATCTGAATACGTTTTTTGTTGTGTTGTGCGTTTTAATTCAACAATACGATTATCAATTTTAAAAGAACATATCATTTGATCAAATAAATCAGTTACTCCTAATCTAAATTCTAAATATTTTATTATTATATTAATCCATTTAGTATTTGGAGAACATTGGTTATTTGTATATAAATAAATTTTCGAACAATCATCTATCGATTTTTTATAATATAAATATTCTAAAATATTTAAAATACCATAACGTAAAAATTCAGGATAAAGATCCAATAAATCGTTAAAAAACATTTGTTCTCCATTTTCAAAAACATATTCTTTTGATAAAATCCATTTCCATAAAATAAAAAGTTCATTAAAAGAACCAATTGTTTCATCTAAATCTAAAACAATAACCTTTGATGGCCTATTTTGTATATTATCATTTGCCTTTGCAAATAATTTACCCTTATATATTTTTATATAAGAATTATAGAAAGGATACATATATCCTTTCTATATATTATGTATTTCAAAAACATTATAATTACCTACCTGATGAACCAAATCCACCACTTCCACGTGAAGTAGTTGATAATTCCGATTCATCCACTATAATAACGTAAATAGGGTAAAGAGATGAATTACATATTTGCAGTAAACGCGTAAATTTCTCAACAACAAAAGGACGTTTATCCAAATTTCGAAAAGCACCAATTAAATTTCCTCGATAACCACTATCAATAATACCTACATGATTTCCTAATATCAAAGGAGTTTTCGAAAGTGATGATCGTGGATACATATAATAAGCACATGATCGATTATCCTGATCTAACATCTCACATTTCACATCCATTGAAACCATTTTACAACTTTCAATAGAATTTGGAATTCCAACTGTATCTGGAACAAATAAATCAAATCCTGCATTTGGAAATGGATCATTTAAAATAGCAGCATTATGTTTTTCTACATGAGTTTTATATAAATCAATCATTTGATTATCTGTAGAGCAAATAGCCAACTTCAAAATGCTAAAATGTCCTAGTTTATTTGTCAAGCTATCTACCAATGTGTTTAACATTATTATAAATACATATTTGACTTTATACTCTTTTCTTTTGTTATTGACTCAAAAAATAAATAGAAAATAATATTCCAATACCACTTTTAGACAATAAATCTAATAAATTCATTAAATAATTTCGTGGCTCCAATTCAAGAACATATCCTACACCATACAATCCCCAAAAAATCAAAAATAATGCAAATATTAAATAATTGAAAAACACATATTTATTTTGCAAAAATGTATTATAAATAATACCAAACATAATGAAAAAAGGAATAAATCCAGTAACTAATGCAGACATTCTATCAATGTAATTTATTTCACCCAAATATCCAAATAAAAGCATTGCCCAGTCTAATAGTATTATTGTTATTATTGTTGGTATAGTTACTTTTATTTTTGTAGTAGCAGATAGAAATAATAAAAATGCTATTAACATTAGAGGTGTAGAAAATACCCAACCATTATATCGCAAGATTGTGATTTTTTTCCAGTCTATATCAATCGATTCATTTTGACTTTTTTGAATTGTATTTGTTAGTAAATAATAAATAGTTGATGAAATTGTTGAAATAGCAGTTTCAAGCAATATAATATATTTGTGCAATGGATTTTCAAGTATAAATGCAGTTATTATTGTAATCACTACAGTGACGCTCATCCATATATGGTTAAAATAAAATGAACTTTTTACTTTTTTATAATCGGGTTTAGAGCCCTTTTTCTCTTTATTATTATCCATATATCATATTATAATATTTTTATTATGGATTCATAAGTTTCCATTCTTTCCATGAAACTTGTTTTCCTTCAACCTTTTTTGTTTCACCATCTGATGTCCCATGTTGTTCATCTAAATGTTCTCCACGTTTAACAGCAGAATCAATATATAATTCTTTAAGAACCTTACCAACCATAACAGACCCTTCATTTTGATCTACACGATTATCTTCTATTAATTTTAAAACAACCAATAAACGACTCATAATAGCAAAATCAAGTTCTTCGGCTAAAATCTTATTAAAAATATCAGTATAATTATTAAAAAGAAAGGGGCATTCAGAAAGAGCCATTGTTCGATATTGATCTAGACTTTCATTTTTCAAATTTTTGTTATTTTTCATAAAGATATCTAATTTTCGAATATCATCTCTGATTTTTTCACTATGTTTTACACGGCGAATATATTCAGTATTATCCTGATAATCATCAGCTTGACTGATAAGACGTTTTAAATTCAAACTTTCTTCGGGTGTCATATATAAATAACAAATGATAATATTTATATGTTTTATACTCATTCTATTTTTCTATACCCACAATATAAATGGATTCTTTGGTATTTGATCCTAAAGATAAAATTCCAATGTCACCACCCTTTTCAGCTTATATTGTATTTATTGCATGTCTTGCAATGTTATTCATACTATGTAGACGATCAACCATTTCAATAAATGGTTTGCATGATAATTTGCAATTATTTGTATTTTCCATTATTAATAAAATGCAAAATGGTGTATTATCATGGTTTCGACCAACCATTAATGGAGATACGATTCGTGTTACATCGTATTCTTATGGTATTCCAAGATATATCATATAATATATAGATGTACGAATATTTCCTTTTTTTAGCATTTTCATTAGGGTTTATTTTTATCGTTTATAAAAATTATACATTAATTAATTATTATGTAAACCGAACCATTTTTTATTCGCAAAATATTAAACAAATAAAAGATAATATGGCAAATATAGATAATCCAACATCTATTTAGTAAAAATAATCTTGTCAATATGTATAGAATGAAAAGCGATACTATTCTTATTTTGACTTTATTTATAGCTATTATAATTATATCAGTTTGGTTCTCCAGTTCTTCCGCATACATTCCTTACACATCCACATTAGCTTCTAAACAAGCTGCATATGAGGGATTTCATCAGAGACTAACTCCTTTAGAATATTCCAATCTACCAAATGATTCAGCTGCCGATGATACATATTTAAATTTTTCAATAAATACAAACAAACAAGAATGCAAGAAAGTCAGTGGATTTCCTGGATTTGGAGTATTTTGTGATCCAGCATCTAATTATGGCGAGAAAATAGATGTATTTTCAGATGCTAGTGGATCTCTAACATGTGGTGGGTTTGGATACAATAATTCAAAAGGTGGTCTTTGCTTAGATGATAAAATGAAATCACAACTAACTACTCGTGGAGGTAATTCCACAGGAAAGCCTAGTGTTATTGCTGGATCTGCATAATTATTCAAGAGTCTAAAAGAATATAAAATAAAGAGAATATTTATTTTATATGGAATCATATACAATTTTAGGAGAACGCAACAGTGGAACCCATTTTTTACAATATGCATTAAAATTCAATTTTCATTTAAATTATGAAAAGGGTGTAAAACATTTTTATGGACATTCTGAATTTCCAGAAGATACTTTAGATAAAACTATTTATTTTTGTATGGTAAGAGATCCTGTAGAATGGATAGACAGTCTTTTTAAAAGATTACACCATATTCCACCTGAAAATAAAAAATCAATTGACAATTTCATAAAGAATGAATGGTATAGTATTTATGAAGAAGGTGAGAAAAATAAACAAGAAATAATGGAAGATCGTCATATTGACACAAAGGAACGTTATAAAAACATTTTTGAAATGCGTCAAGTAAAACACAACTACTTTTTAAAAACAATTCAGAATAAAGTCAAACATTTTTATATTATTCGTTATGAAGATTTATTACATAATTATGACACAATTTTAAATGATATTGTAGACAGATTTCATCTTGAAAAAAAAACAGAAATTTTTCATCGAGTTCCTAAATATAAGGGAACATTTAATGCATTGTATGAAAAAAAACCAATATTATTATCAAGCGAAATACAAGAATATATTAAGAAAAATGTTGATTTGGAACAAGAACAAATATTTGGGTATCTATTGGATTGCATCTAGATATCATATGTAGTATAACAATGTTCACAATACATAATTTCTTTACTTTTATCAGGTGTAATATCTATTACATCTTTTAAAAAAGAATGCGAGCAATTTTCATTAAGATAACATTTAATATCATTTATAATTTTTTTATATTCATTCGATTGATTTTCCAAAGAAACTCGTTCTAATGATTCTAATGCTATTCTCATACAGTGTATTTGATCTTTATTATTCATTATTAATAATAAAAAAATGTATTTATACCTTTTTTTATTATGGATTTTTTATTTATTTACTAATTAACCAGACACAATATACAGTAGATTATGTATAATAATACCATCTAACAATACATCGCAAGAAGACTTTGACTTTGTTTTTCATCATTTTTAATTAATATATCTATTTCCTTATTTGTAATTTTAATAGGAAATGTAACAGGAAGATTAATCTCCTTTGCAAAAATGTTATCTTCAGGACGTACTAGTCTGAATAGATTTAATTTTGTATGAACAATTTCCAAGCAGCGTTTCATGTTTCGCACACCTGATTCTTGCTGTGTTAAATGAGTTGTTGATACAATATACTTGATAGTATCATCTGGAATAATAATATCTTCTGTTTTAAAGTTAATTTGTTCACGAATTTTTGGTAACATATAATCACGAGCAATTACTATTTTCTCTTTCACATCATATCCCTTTGTTTGAATGCGATACATACGATCTTTCAAAATTGGGTTTACTTTCGATTCATCATTGTATGAGAATATAAATAAACACTTACTTAAATCAAAATCAACTTCAGAGAAATATTTATCATGGAATTGTGAATTCTGTGTAGTATCTGTCAAATGAGTTAAAATACCAATGATTTCTTCACCCTTTGGTGTATCACTCAATTTATCAAGTTCATCAAAGAAGAACACAGGATTCATTGTCTGACAGTCCATAAGTGATTGAACTATCTTACCCCACATAGATCCTTCATAAGTGTATGAATGCCCTTCAAGAAAACTTGCATCACCAGTACCTCCCAATGGTATAAAGACAAACTCACGACCAAGAATTTTTGAAATTCCATCTTTTACCAAAGTCGTCTTTCCAGTTCCTGGTGGTCCATTAATAGCAATTGCAGATCCCAATGAATTTGGATTTGCAATCCACTGACCAACCATCTGTAAAATTTGCATTTTTGCATCATCAAGACCATACACACACTTATCTAAGGTTGCACGTGCATTTGCCATAAATTCATGACACTTTTCAATACCATCATCAATATTAACAGAAAGAGATGTATATTTACAAAAAGGAATACGCATAAAATTATCCATCCAATTTTTTATTTTGAAATATTCAGAATCAGTACTATCCATCATATTCAAAAGATTCAATTTCTGAAGAGCCTGTGATTTTAGCTTTGGTGGTATTTGTGATTCTAAAAGAGAAATGCGATATGGTTTATCAATACCCATATGATCATTCACTTCTTTTAATTCTTTCATTATTCTCAATTGTTCTGAATTCGACATCTTCTTTTTAAAATATGTCATTTCATTAGGAGTTTTATTGTCTTGAATTAATAATTTCTTGTATTTTTTGGTATTTTTGGTTCTTGCTGTTTTTACAAGTTGCTTAATATCTTCGGAACATTCAGTAATACGTTTCTTTAATATTTTACTCTTCTGATTTTTTAATAATTTTTTATGAAGATCCTTCTTCAAATCAAGTAATTCCAAATATTCTGATTCAACATCTGGTGTATCGTTTTCATCCGATTCTTCTTCCTCCTTAAGCTTCTTTTCCTTTTTCTTCTTATCCTTCTTCTTCTTCTCTTTACTATCAGTTTCACTTGGAGGTTGTTCAATCTTTTCAAACTTTTCTTTCATAAATGTTTCTTCATCATCTGTATCACAATCTTCATCATCATCATCTTCCTCATCATCTTCTTCACAACCAAAATAATTTGCATATTCATCATCTGTGTTCATAGATAATATAATATTAATTCGTTTTTCATCATCTTCTTCAGATGATTCATCATCATCTTCTTCAGATGATTCATCCTCATCTTCGTCATCAGAATCTTCGTCATCTTCATCTTCTGATTCTTCCTTTTTTCTCCTTTGCTTTTTTGATTTCTTAGATGTTTTTTTGGAAACCTTTTTTGGCGATTTTGATGCAACCTTTTTCTTCTTAGGCTTTGTTTCTTCCTCTTCCTCATCTTCTTCGCTGTCTACCTTTTTAGACATATATTTAGATGGAAACATAGCAGACAATAATTTTTGGAATTGTTTTGGATCAATTTGTTCATCTTCAGTATCTTCAGAAGATGATGATTTACGAGTTGTTTTCTTAGTAGTTTTACCTTTTTTTTTTGGTTTTACTTCTTCTTCAGTTGATTCTTCAGTCGACTCTTCAGAATAACTCTCATCATCTTCATACTCAGTAGTTGAATCATCAGATTCAGATGATTCAGGATCTGGTACAACTTTCTTTCTAAGTCTGTAGTTACTTGGGTGTTTTGGCATTCTATATAATACTTTCTATGTGATATATCCTTTAAACATTTTTTAAAAAAGTGAATCAATTTTTTTAAAATTGAATTGAATTAAAATAAAATGAGTATAAATATTTTGTTATATAATTATATAGTGATGCAGCGTAATTCTAATCTTAAGTCTTCAGCTAAACCAGTATCACGTATTATTGGTATTCAGTTTAGTATGTTATCACCTGAAGAAATTCGAAAAAATTCAGTAGTTGAAATAAAAACACGAGAAACATATTCCAATAATAAACCTGAACCAGAAGGTCTATTTGATCCAAGAATGGGTGTATTAGATCCTGGACTTATTTGTCCTACTGATGGGTTTACATATATTGATACACCCGGATATTTTGGTCATATAGAACTGGCTTGTCCAGTGTTCTTTATTAACCATATGAAAGATATTATAAAAATATTGCGATGTATTTGTTTTAAATGTAGTAAATTATTATTAAATAAAAATCAGCACCGTCATATTTTAGAGTGGCCTGCAGATAAAAGATGGAAATATGTTTCTGCAATTGCTGCAAAAATAAATAGATGTGGTGAATGTATTGAAGATGGTTGTGGTTGTAAACAACCTACTAAAATGAAACTTGAAGGTTTTGAAAAAATATATGCTATTTGGGAAAATATATCAACTGAATTAGAAGATGGAACAAAGGAAAACAAAAAAATTAATATGAGAATGACACCTGAAATCGTATTGAAGCTTTTCCACCGTCTTTCAGATGAAGATATTACATTTATGGGGTTTAGTCCTACATGGTCCAGACCAGAATGGATGATTTGTCAGGCTCTTCCTGTTCCTCCTCCAGCAGTTAGACCTTCTGTAAAACATGATGCTCAACAGAGATCAGAAGATGATTTAACACACATATATAGTAATATTATTAAAACTAACCGAGATTTATTTGATAAATTACAAAAAACCGATACAAATGTAGCAGTCATTGATGGACTTTCTAGTATTCTACAATATCTAGTAGCTATGATTTCAAATAATAAAATTAAAGGTGCAGTTCCTATGGCACAGAGATCAGGTCGTCCTTTACAATGCATTATGGGTAGATTGAATTCTAAAAATGGACGTATTCGCGGCAATTTAATGGGAAAAAGAGTTGATTTTAGTGCTCGTTCAGTCATTACTGGTGATCCTAATTTATCAATTAGACAACTTGGTGTTCCATTAAAAGTTGCGAAAAATATTACAAAGCCAATTACTGTGAATGATCGCAATCGTGCATTTTTATTAAAACTTATTCAGAATGGCCCAGATGTTCATCCTGGTGCAAAAATATTAGAAAGAAAAAATGGTGAATCTATTTCTTTGCGATATGTAGATATTGATTCTATTCGTCTAGAAAATGGTGATATTGTTCACAGACATATGATGGATGGAGATGTTGTTCTTTTTAATAGACAACCTTCTCTTCACAGAATGTCTATGATGGGACATATTGTCAAGATTATGAA